>Ga0247780_1000029_pt1 | contig 131761 bp, 145 predicted proteins | sample UWRJL079202R5_FD_179927 | JGI IMG/M metagenome (GOLD analysis project Ga0247780, IMG submission 179927) | Plant litter microbial communities from Arlington Agricultural Research Station in Wisconsin, United States - UWRJ-L079-202R-5 | ecosystem: Environmental > Terrestrial > Plant litter >...
CCCCCCCCTTCCCCCCTTCTCCCTCCCCCCCTTCCCCCTCCACCTCCCTCAAATCCGCCAACTCCTCCTCCGCCTTCTGCCACCTCTTCTCCGCATCGGCTGCCTCCTTCTGAAACCTTTTATTCTCCCTCTCCAGCTCCTCAATCCTCACCACATGCTTCCGATAAATATCCGGCGCCGTCTCGCCCTCGGGACTGAACGGCCCCGACGCCGCCGCCCCAGGCGACAGCGGTCCCGGAATGACCACGCTCCCCGAGCCCTGGCGGAACGACGTCGATCGCGCCTTGGACTGCTGCGCGAGGGAGGGCTGCGCCAGCGTGGGGGAGCCGATGGCCGAGTCTTCGTCTGCTGCTGCTGCGCCGGGGGTAGTGTCCTCAGGGAGCGAAGGGGAGGGTTCAGCGGCGGGGGCTGCTGCGTCGTCTTTCTTGGGCGCGGCGCCGCCGGCTTTCTTGGCTTTGGCCTTCTTCATCTGCTCGACCTGGCATTGGGAAGGAGTGTAAGCGATTGGGATTATGCCGCGCTGCAGCGCGCAGGAGACGCAAAGGTTTGGAGCATGGCAGGGAGGGGACATACCCTCTTCTTGGCGGCCGCCAGCTTCTCGGCCTTAGCCTTATCCTCGTCCATGATTGCTTTTGGCGGTTGTAAATGGAAGCTGCAGGTTAAGTCTCTCGGTGACGCGGAAGTGGTAAATGGCTTGTTGATTCGGTACAGACAGTGGAAAAAAGTAAATAGCTGGGTGTTTGGCTTGGGACGTTGCTCTCGGGAAGCTGTTGTCGAGGTGGCACTTCCGCGCCACGGTAAGACCCATGGCTGGCCAGTGCTCCGCACCCCTGTCGGGCCGCAGGGGTACTCAAAAGTAACGACGCCCCATTTAACCTCCATCTCGCAACAATTGCTTCAACATGAACACATTGGGAGCAAATCTCCCATTTACTGGTGCTCAGCTTGCGAATCTACGTTATAAGCGTCCAGATTTACCCATATGTCTCGGTGGTGCCATCTCAAGCTGACACTGACAAGTCACAGGTGACACGTGGACACGTCGTAACTGGTTCTATCCTCTCAATTTCATCATAAGAGTTGTTCATGTACCAATAACCTGCCAACACCTACCAGCATCCCTCAAACAGCTCCTATTATACCAGGCCCCGCTGTCATTCGCCTTACAGGACCCGAGCTACTTTTTCAGCCCTAAGTCAAACTCGCCGAATTCAAATCTTCACCCGCCCACACCGCTCTAGATGAGCTGCTGGAAAGCCCTGTTGATGGGCGAACGGATGTTGGGGACATCCTTCCAGAAGTCAATCGTGGCAATCGCGCGCTTGGAGATGCCCTCGGGGGTGAACTCAAACTTCTGTAATAGCAGACAGGTTAGTAGTTGAACAAAAACAGGATTGGAGGGGTGACTTGCCTTGTACACATCCAGGTAGGCGCCCGAGGCACCGAAGCGGTTCAGGCCGAACTGCTCGTGGGTATACCTCTCCCAGCCCAGGGTGGTCATGACCTCAACCGACAGAGACGGGATGCCGTCGGGGAGGACGCTGAGGCGGTACTCCTTGGACTGCGCATCGAAGACCTCGCAGCAGGGGATGGAGACGACACGAGCCTTGATGTTGTGCTTCTCGGCCAACTCCTTGACGGCATCAATGCAGATGCAGACCTCGGAGCCGGTGGAGACCAGGGTGATGTCAGCCTTCTCCTGCTCGTGAAGAACGTATCCGCCCTTGACAGCCTTGTCGAGCGTGGAGCCCTCAAGCTGGGGCAGGTTCTGGCGGGACAGAGCGAGGATGCTGGGGGTGTGCTTGGATGTCAGGGCGACGTAGTAAGCGGCGCTGGTCTCGTTACCATCGGCCGGGCGCCAGACCATCATGTTGGGGAGAGCACGGAAGTGAGCCAGCGTCTCGATCGGCTGGTGGGTGGGGCCGTCCTCGCCGAGTCCGATGGAGTCGTGCGTTGCGACCCAGATGTTGCGGACCTGGGAGAGCGAAGACAGACGAACGGCACCAGCAGCGTACGAGACGAAGTTGAGGAAGGTACCGGAGTAGGGCAGCAGAGTACCATATGCGGACAAGCCGTTCATGATGGCACCCATAGCGTGCTCGCGAACACCGTACCGGATGTACCGACCGGCGTAGTCGCCGAGACCAGTTGCGGGGGGCTGGAAGTCCTTGGCGCCCTTCCACCTGGTCAGGTTGGAGCCAGTCAGATCGGCAGAGCCACCGATAAGCTCGGGAATGGCCTCGTGGATCTTGTTGAGCACGATCTCGGACAGTTTCCTTGACGCAACAGCGGCGTCGGCGGGTGTGTAGAGGGGAAGAGACTTCTCCCAGCCCTCGGGGAGGTCTCCCTTCTGGCGACGGATCAGTTCGGCGGCCTCGGCCTTGTACTGCTCAGAGTACTTGGAGAACAGCTGGTTCCACTCCTCCTCAGCGGCAGCACCCTTGGCAGCGGCCGAGTGGCACAGCTCGTAAACCTCCTGGGGCACGACGAAGCTCTCCTCGGGGTTGAAGCCGAACTTCTCCTTCAGCTGCTTGATGTCGTCAGCCTTGAGGGGGGAGCCGTGGACACTGTGGGTTCCCTGGAGCTTGGAGCCGTAACCGATGATGGTTGTGAGCTTGATAAGGGTCGGCTTGTCCTTGACGGCCTGGGCAGCCTTGATGGCAGCCTCGATGCCCTCGAGATCGTTCTCACCATCACCAACGGTCAGCACCTGCCAGCCGTACGACTCGTACCGCTTGAGGACGTCCTCAGTGAAAGCTTGGTCGGTGCTACCGTCGATGGTGATCTGGTTGTCGTCCCAGACGGCAATGAGGTTGCCGAGCTGGAGGTGGCCAGCCAGGGAGCATGCCTCGGATGAGACACCCTCCATCAAGCAGCCATCACCAAGGAAGGAGTATGTGTAGTTGTCAACAAGGTCGAAGCCGGGCTTGTTGAAGACGGCGGCAGTATGGGCTTGGGCAATGGCAAGACCGACGGCGTTGGAGATACCTTGGCCGAGAGGGCCGGTTGTCACCTCAATGCCGGGGGTGTCATGGGCCTCGGGGTGGCCGGGGGTGATGCTGTCGATGGACTGTTGCGCAAAATATCGTCAGAAAAGCCACAGCTAATGCGGAACACAGCTATACATACTCGGAATGCCTTAAGGTCATCCATTGACAAAGCGTAGCCATAAAGGTGGAGGATAGCGTATTGGAGCATGCACGCATGGCCGTTGCTACACACACAATCAGTGACCAATCCCCGATGGAGGGCAGCCGGTAGGACTCACGAGAGAACGAAGCGATCCCGGTTGAGCCACTTGGTGTTCTTGGGGTTGAACTTCATGATCTTGTTGAAGAGGACGTGCGCGACGGGCGCCATGCCCCTGAAAGCTGTCAGCGAATGTCCCTCATGCTTTTCTTCTGCGTGTTCCTTACATGGGCGCGCCGGGATGGCCCGAGTTCGCATGAGCGGTCGCATCGGCCTGGAAAGTTTATCTCATTAGTATTTGTTTTCGCATGTCATCTCGTTGTTTCTTTGACGATGGCGGGGTACATGGCGATGGCGGGGGCGGGGTGCCAGGGGTGTTGAGGGGTAACTCACAGCCAGAACACGGATCGTGTTGATGGCGAGCTTGTCTGTGTCGGTGTAGCCCATGATTGCGAGTTGTATATCGAGCGGGCAGTCAAGGAGAGTATCTGGTTGCGGCAGGAGGTGTTTACGGAGGTGAGGAGAGGGATTGGGCGAGGAGGTGGGGTGATTTGTTTTATGTTGGCGACTGGTTGGGGGTGGAGGGGTGCTCGAGATTTCCGATACTTTTTGGCTCTCAAGGTGGGGTAGCGCATTTGCCCTCGCAGGTCTGGGAACAAGCTCTGGGCCTTTTGGTTCGTGCGGATGAATTCCCAAGTGGACCGACTTCGACGTAACCTGTAGCCAGGACGATGTTTTTTTCCGTCTGTCCCAGGAGATGCCTGTCGGTTCCTAGAATCGGAGGTACATGACGTCTCGACTCTAGACCCTATTCACAGCGGCTTCTTCGGTGATAAGATAGACATGTCGTCCTTCTTACTTTGGGCGCAGATACGCCTGCTCAAAAGAAGCTGCCGGGCCGAGCCCTGAGCTTATCGAGCGCCGGGAGAGACGGCATCGCCTCCTCAATCCACCCGCGTCTCCATGCTGGACGATCAAGCAACGCAGAGTTTCGCTCACTCAGCGCCACCAGCTCCAGATTCCCGTGGCGAGGGAACCACAAAGTCATTCATATGTGGACATCGTCGTGGCGTCCCCAAGAAATAATGGTGATGATAAATGTGCCATTCTCACACCGACGGCCTGGCCAATAGACCTCCTATCGGGTTTCTGCCGCTGCGGTGTTTTTTTCTTTCATGCCATCTCCGGCCCCGCGCAGGTCCTGGTGTTGTGTCATCCCACGTCCGGTGATGGGACCCCAAACATCCCGCGAGGTGAGTCCCGTCGGGCAACACCCGACTGAACCCCACCAAGGAGGCCCAGCGATGCCGCAGCGAGCCACGCCAGAGTCCGAATCTGCCGCGCCATATGCTTCCAACTGCGGGTATTATTGGGCCGTTGCTCTAGTCGCTGGGCTGCCTACCGCGCAGGAGCCAAGACGCACCGAAGGAGCTCTCAAAACGGAATCGCACCGAGGCCGAGCAGCAATCCGTAGCAACTGGCGCCAAATGCCTTAGTCACCCCGCATCTCCGGTAAAATTGTGAGCCTAGCTCTAGGCTCCTGAATATCCGGGCAGGCTAGACCCTAGAAGGCGTGTCATGGCTCAGGGGCGAAGCTTGGGAGCGGATTCGAGGGTTAGGGTTGGGTAGCATCACAGACTTTGGTGAAAGCTGGAAAATAGACTCTGGGCAAGAATATTCTGCCCAAGCAAACCAAAGTACACAAGTCAACATGGTCAGAAAGACTGGTGCTCGGGCTGGTAACCGCCAACGCCGCTCGTCACTCCCGATTCCAGGGACAACAGATCACAAAAATACCACGAAGAACGCAAACAAAGCCCACCTAGTCGCAAAAAAGGCCCTGGCGAAGAAAAATTCCGCCCCTCAAGCTCAGGATGAGTCGGTGGCCCAAACACCGGCCGAAGAGGCCATCACGCGGCAACAACAACTCGCGCTAAATGTTTTCAAGGACACATTCAGTAAAGTTCTTTCTTCTCCCACTTTTAAAGGAACACTCCAGTCGGTAAAGCAAGCTCTCTTCGACCGGGACTTTGCCCGCGCCTTCGGCAACAAGGAGTACCTATCCGTCTACGCCGCCCGCTACAGCCCCACCCGAGCCCTGTGCTATTCTTCCGTTCTAACCGGCATCCGGGACCACTTGGACCCCATTTCGACCCCCCGGGCCGCCGAGCCCGGCCAAGACAGACCCACACCTCCCCCGGTACTCCACCATGTTTCCATCGGCGGCGGCGCAGCCGAGACGGTAGCATTCGGGGCTTTCCTTAGCGACACCCAGTCCGATAATCCTCTTGGCGGGACCATTACTCTCGTGGACTCTGCCGCCTGGGGCACTGCTGTCTCGTCTCTCGCAGCCACACTCACCACCGCACCCAAGCCCAAGACTGGGACTGCACCAAAGTCTGAGATCGAGCCCGCCACCGAGTCAACCTCTGAGCCTGAGCCTGCACCCGAGTCGGAGACCGAACCCGCACCCGTTTCTGAGAAAGAGCCCGCATCAGAGTCCAAATCTGAGCCCGAATTGGAGCTCACAACCGAGTCCAAGACTGAGCCCGCACCCGCGCCAGAGCCTGAGGCCGAGTCCGCGCCCGAACCCACTCCCGAGTTAGAGACTGAGCCCACGCCCGAGCCAGAAACCGACATCGCGGTCGAATTCGAGTCCGACTCTGAGCCCGAGTCTGCTTCCGCCCCTTCATCCCCTTCCGCCCCTTCCGCCCCTCTCATCCCGGCCTCCCTCTTCTCAGCCAATTTCATCCAACAAGACGCCTTTACCCTAGACGAAACCACCCTCTCGCTGCTCCTAGGCTCTTCTCCCCTCCTTATCAGCCTCATGTTCACCCTCAACGAGCTCTTCACCTCCGGCGGCATCGGCAAGACAACTCGCTTCCTCCTAGATCTCACTTCCGCCACGCCTATCGGGTCGCTGCTCCTCGTTGTCGACAGCCCCGGGAGTTACTCCGAGACCACCCTCGGCAGAGAGGCCAAACGCTACCCGATGCAGTGGCTACTGGACCGCATCATTCTCGGCACGCAAAAGGAGCCCGTCGGTGGCCGACAGTGGAAGAAGCTGGAGTCGCACGACTCAGTCTGGTGCCGCCTCTCCGAGACGCTCGACTATCCTATCCGGCTCGAAAACATGCGATACCAAATGCACTTGTACAAGGCCGAGGACGCCACAGTCAAGAATTAAACAAATATCGCGTTTGCTTTGTACGGCGTGCGTCTACGGCTAATATCTAGAAGGAAAACCAACTCATTAGATGTAAATACTCGTCACGCCCAAACCAGCTTCTTGATAGAATGCCCCAGCTGCTCCAGGAGACCCGTGTTCTTCCTCGCCTCCGCCAGCGAGATGATATCGCCCTTCTCAATAAGGTTAGCATCCTCGGGCTTCGCGCCTGCCAGCCGTGGCTGGTTATGGATTGCTAGCCTCTCGATCTCTGCTGCAATCACCACCACCTCCTGGATCTCCGTAAGACGCGTTATAGCACCTGGCTCGTCCTTCTTGCCTCTCGCCCCTACCGTCGGGTCCGCCACCGAGGACTGACTATGCAGCGCCTTGAGCGCTATGCGTCGTGGTGGTGGCTCTGTGAGTGCCTGTGGTCGGCCTGCGCGCGACAAGAAGCCGGCGAATCCCGTCGGTCCCTGCGCCTTGGGCATATCCGACATGGAAGATATCGACCGGGTATTGACGCGTGTGACATCGGTACTGCCTAGCTTGTACTCGATGACCAAACCAACGTTTCGCATCTCGTCGATCTGCGCAGACGAGATTGTAGACGTGATATAAGTGCCGAATTTGATCTTCTGCACATGAGCGAGATCAACTCGCTCGAAAGACGATATCTTGTCCAGGTTCCAGTCAAAGCGGCACAGATACAGCGCAACGTCGGTGAGCAGCAACACGGCCTCTTCAAGAGTAACTGCACGGACCGTATCAGGCGTTGTGGGCGTGAGAAATGTCCAGCCGCCGATGAACTCCTCGGAGTCGTCCGCTATAACCCGCTTTTGGCAGAGGTCGATGGCCTGTTGGCGCATGTTCTGCATCGAAACAGCGGGATCTTTGGTCATCATGTTGGCTTCGAACTCTTCAAAGACAAGGGATGTGACATTTCCGAGGAGGAAGTCGATTGTCGTCTGGAGGAAGAAGTCGTTGAACATGCTAGCTAGCGTTAGCAAGAGACACAGAAAGCAACCACAAACCACTCACCCGTTGAATAACCTCGTCAGTGACAGGCCTGCATCTGTCAGAGCCCCGCGGTAATTCCTCTTCCTCGTTCGCGTGTAGTCCCCTTTCATCGCGCCCGTCGAAGCATACTGCTTCGAGATGGCATCCCCGTTGTCCGCCCACAGGGTATTGAACCAAGCATTCTCCTGGTCTGCTTGCAACGTCATGTCGAAGCCCTGTTCTTTCATCTGCTGGTCCAGCATATACTTTCCAAACGAGCTCTGACAAACGTTCGTTCGGTCCAGACAGTCCATGCAGTTTGTCCGGAGCACACCCGTCTGACGCTGCGTCACCTGGTCATCGACCGCCACCGTACTCCCGAGGCTTTCCAGCCTCTTTCCTAGAATCTGTAACAGAAAGGAAACGTTTTCGAACTTCATTCCTCTGCAGACAGCATGAAAGTCAAACCACTCGAACGCAACCTTCTCCGCGTCTGATTTGGCCTCCTCATTAAGCCGTGCGATAGTCTCTTCGTATCGCCTCCCAATCGGGGCTTCAACGCCGTGCTTCTCGACTAAATTCACGACCTGCATGTCGCCGTAGTTCTTCTGCAGCGTATTGAAGTGCTTCTTGAGCGCAGCGTAGTTCGAATCAGGCGAGTGCTGCATCACGGGGGTCGGCTTGAGTGAGTATGGTGATTGCGTGAAGAATAGCGGGAAGCTGCCGCGGACCTGCACAAAGGAGTACACTTTGGAGCCCGGATCCCACGTCGCGTCCGCAGGAGACAGGATTTGTTCCGTCTCCACAGAGTTGGCAACGTTTCCTTGCTCGTCGATGCCGCGCCTTAGGTAGCGCAGGCCGGCACGCTTGACGGATCGCCGCGAGATGATGGTGAGATCAAACTTCTTTTCAGACGGGCGCATGTCGGCCGTCGCCTTCTCCGATCGCGGTGGGGAGGCAGCGGTCGTGGTATTTCCAGGCGCGAAGTCGCTCAACTCAACCGAGTCCTTGGCCGGGCCGTCGTCCACTTGAGGCGGATGGCTGTCGACAACGAAGGACCGTTGTCCCACGAACCCCTGCATCAGGGGCAGCGCCAGGCTGTCCGCGCCGGCGTCGATGAAGGGTTGCATGATATTCCCGTTCCAGAAGTAGTTTTGATCGACGTGGTTGTACATCGGTATTGTGGCCGTCGCCGGCACCTTGGCGTTGGCCAGGCTGCGCGTGATATCGAGATCGTATGAGTAGTAGAAGGTCCTACTGGTACCGAACAGGATTTGCGTGCTTCGAAGCAGTTTGGGCAACAGTGCGAGCGCGGCCGAGCTGCCGGCTGCGTCGTCCGGAATGGGCACCTTTGTCGGGACAGCCCCCTTTTTCTTGTCGGCGGCGTCATCCGATCCATCCAGCACGTCCTGCTCCGGGCTGAGACCCATGTTCCGCTTCTGGTCCTGAGTCCACCCAGAGCGGCTGAACCAGCGCTGGGCAAAACGGCCGTAGCTGCCCCGGCGGCTGATGACGTCCTCCGCGATGCTGCTCCGCGCTGTGGTGTTGGGGCTGGCCTTGGTCGACCACTCGGCAGTTCCAGGCGCCGAGTCGGTGTTTTGATCGTCGCCAATCTCATCGGCACTGCCGCGCGACTCTGGCGCCTCATCATCGGTAGCGCTGTCTTCGTTGTCCGTGGCTTCAGGGCTCGTCCGAACATTCAGGGCAATGGCGGTCTTGGCGATGGCCTCGCTCGCATCCCGCTGCGACGAGCATGGCGTGAGGGCGACTTCGGTGACGAGGTAGATGGGCAACCCTCGGACCTGGGCGACCTGCCGGCGACGAGTTATAGATATGAGGTAGCTGTATCGGAAGACAGTGACGAGGCCTATACACGGCGACGAAGTGTCAGTTCAATGTAGCTATGACGTAGGGTCCAGGAAGGCAACGGACCGATGATGCCAAAGGCTTCAAAAGACGAGTTGGGCTCCGACGTGTCGGGCGCCGCGTCCTTCGAGACGGGCGTGATCGAGCTATCGCCATACTTGATTCTGTATAAGGGCGGTGCGCGCTGTGCGCGCTGGTCCTTCGGAATTACGACTATACCCTCGAGGGCGGCGCAGATGATAACCTTACGCGCTAAGCTCGGCATATTGGGCTCAGAGTTGTGTCTCCATCAGCCAAAGCACAAGTCTTTTCTTTAATGAAGAGATGTTCAATAGTGGAGTTGGGGAAGCAGAGAATAGTACAGACTCCTGATGGTTTGATCTACAAGGTCACTAAAGCCCATTATCCGTACCTGGCTTACCGGTGTTGGGAAGAAGTCTCACACTCATCAAAGACGCCGCTGATGCGGATGGTGGGGTAGTGCAGGTGCGATAGGTCATTCGTCATGATGCAGCTTGCCCCCACACCACATTCGCTATCGGTACCCCTCTGAGGAACTCCAGGTCCCGCGCCGAGAAAGGGATGAGGACTACGTGCGCTCGCTTACCCCTTCGATTGGGTGTTGATCCCGAGAAAGAAGACGAGACCTGCGGATGATTTTCGGCGTTCGAGCGTAGGCATCATATATATTACTGGTACCCTTCATTGTTGGCACCCGGGCGGGACAGGAAACGAGCGAACTTTTAGAGTCCCTAGATATAAAGCAGGCCTCGTGGTCTCGAATAAAGATACAGCCGATGTATCAGCTGCAATCCCATCCGTTATCGAACGGAGCAAGGCGAACTATGTCTCTTGCTGGAGCCTTCCTCTCAGCACCCGTTGAAGAAACTCAACGGGTGGCTGAATGAATTAGCAGCCGACTCAAGCCCTCCACAAAGTTTGCATCGTCAATTTCGGAAAATTTTGTTATTTCGTGTCAAGGCTATTGATGAGCCTAGCTAAATTCCGAAAAGCTGTCTGCCGTAGCAGATGCCAGTAACTATAGCGTATGCCCAATCCCAGACCATGTCTTTTTCATTGTTTTTGTACCCATCTTTCCAGACTGCACTACATTACATGGCGAGTCTCTCGACCTTGTCACGCAGAGCGCGGATCTTGGCGTTCAGGTCGGACGCCTCGTTGGAGGTGAGGGAAACGGCGATGACGGGGCGCGAGACACCGCAAGCGCGACCGATAGCGACCTTGCTAGGGAGGAAGACGTACGGGACGTTCTTCTCCTCGGCGAGAAGGGGAAGGTGGAGGACGATGCTCAACGGCTGGGTGTCAGCCGCGAGGATAATCAACTCGCTGGTGCCACGGGAGACCCTAGACGAACTGTTAGTTTCGGCCATGCAATGCGACTGACGTGTTTAGACATACGACTTGGTCGCCTCGTTGGCTCCCTTCTTCAGCTGCCTGTAATGGCTGGCCTGCTGGATGCAGTCGAGAATCTCCTGCACAAGGGCACCATCCTCGGCCTTAGGCCAAGCGGCAGACTCGTTCTGGCCAGACATGTTGATGATTATCTGAAGATGAGGTGTTTTGAAGGTATGTGGTTGTCCAGGGTTCACTGCGGTTGCTCGCCCTGAAAATGATCGTACTGGATTACGAAAGTGGTGAGCGCTTCAATGGAAGAATGCGGCAGGTGATAGCCCAAAAAAAAAAAGGCAGGCCGCTTCAAACCTTCTGGCGGTGTGGGGCGGCAGAATGGACCTTGGTTCGTCCGACGCCCGGCTTACGTAACTATGCAAGTGCAAGGTACCTGCTGCCAATGGAAGGCAAAAGCTTTGCCCCCCAAATCCAGGTGCTCGCTCGGCCAACCTGGAAACACCTCATCAGCAAACCTCGAGTCGACATCACCCAGGGTACCTTTCAATCGCCGACCGTCAACCCCAGCTCCATCGCGCAACCACCCCATCGCCGCGAATCTCCTGATCTGAATACTGCAACCAGCCAATCCAGCTTCGATCAATACCCGTTTTCACAATGTCGGACCTTTGGTAAGCAGCACTTCTCCTGCTTTGGACGCGACTGAGCTCCCCTGGCGTTTGGCTGGCGGTGCCATCGGCATCGACACCTCGACGCATTGGCCTCACGAAGCATCTGCAACTAGTTGAATAGGATGTTTGCTAACTGTGTCCCTCCTCTACAGCCCCGTCTACGCGGTTAGTATGCCCAAGCCCTCGAACCCGTCCTCGGCGGCAACGAGCCATCGTCCACTCTGCGAGTGTTGATCCAGATTCGGTCCGAGGAAGCTGTCAAGCATCATCGACTGACATGAAAATTTAGCCCTTCTTTGGTGCCATGGGTTGCACAGCATCCATCGTGTTCACCTGCTTGGGTGCCTCGTATGGTACTGCTAAGTCTGGTGTCGGTATCGCCGCCATGGGTGTCCTCCGACCCGACCTTATCGTCAAGAGTACGTCAGCAAGATATATTGGCTCTGTGCATAGAGAAGACTGACATTTTGTCTCTGTAGACATCGTTCCCGTCATTATGGCTGGTATCATCGGTATCTACGGTCTCGTCGTCTCCGTCCTCATCTCCGACGGCCTGACACAGAGCGACTATGCGCTCTTCACGGGTTTCATTCAACTGGGTGCTGGTCTTGCTGTCGGTCTCGCTGGTCTCGCCGCTGGTTTCGCAATTGGTATTGTCGGTGATGCCGGTGTTCGCGGCACCGCGCAACAGCCCAGGCTCTTTGTCGGCATGATTCTGATTCTGATTTTCGCCGAAGTCTTGGGTAAGCAGTGTCCACTCTTTCCTCAAAACAACACTAACATTCTACACTAGGTCTTTACGGCTTGATTGTTGCTCTGCTCATGAACTCTAAGGCCACGATCAACACCTCGTGCTGATCGGCCCGTACGCAGTCGCCGCTGTCGAAACAGGCATGGGCCGGCAAGCTGTATCATTTCCTCAGAATACCATGCCTACAGCGGGAGTCGAAGCAAGAGCGCAAACTTTGTGACCCATACTCATGGTCCATTTAATACACGTTGTCGCCGGGCGACCTCACTCGCGCAGCTGCTATTGGAGTTTGGCAATCATGAGGTGCGGATCGCCGGTGTCATATTATCATTGGGGAGGGATGGTCAAGCGAATTGGACGCATCTCGGGCGAAGGGCAGGCAAATCGGTCAATGGCTTCTTCGCGCGGAAACGTAACATGTACTATTGCCACATTATGGGTGTTGAATCATTGCAAGAGGGTAAGAACAGGGGGTTCGGGTTGTCTCTCATAGACGTGTGACGAGCCAAGATTGTAGCTTTAGCTTTGCAATCGTGTTCCTTGTTCTGACTTATTTTACACCATGTATTCTGTGATGGTGTACGGCGTTGGTTGAGTTCTTGCTCTTTCGGTCTTCAATCCTTGGATCCAGCAAGGCCTCAAGTTAGTTGTCTGTTGTCTATTGTCCGAGGGCTGCACGGGCATCGGCGGTTAGAGAGTCGACTCGCCGGGACTCGCTCATCATCTGATCTGCTTCTTTACGTCTTTCCGATAAGTCATGTTCGTTCAAAAACGCACCTAAGAAAATATATACGGCGAATACAAAAATGTACAGATGTTGTGCATTAATATTAATGTGTGCCAATAAAAGCCTCGCGTTGTTTCCCAGGCCAGCCACCCGTCTCCGTTTTTTGAGCAACCCTCCATCCCAACCGCCCTAGTCATTCATCTGACTCCGGATGGAACATGTCATGTCAACCTGCCTTGCAACGGAAGAGCTGATGCATCGCAGACGCTTTGCGTTGCTCGCTTGCTCGCTCGCTTCATTTAACCTCTCGCAAAGACTACATCACAGCACCGGTTCTAAATGCTTAAATAACATACTGCGCGTTGTGTTAGTAGGGTATTCTTGGGGGAAGTGATGGGAGGTAAAACTTACGGGGATGAAAAGATACGGCACGGTCTTCTCGTACTCGAGCCATGCGTCGCCATACTTCTGCCTGCACCGGTGGATGTCGCGCCACGCACGGTGGGCAATCATGGTGACAAAGAAGACGGGATAGAACCAAGGGAAGGGGCTGGCGAAGCCCGTGATGAGACCCCAGTTCGTGGAGAAGTACACGTCGCAGGTGTAGTGCACCTTGCGGGCCAGGCCGTACCAGCCATCGGCGAGGATCTTGTCGCCAAGACCGGTCTCGATGGTCCGGGGGTTGTGGACTGTCTGCCATGGCAACTGGGGGAAGGTGTTGCGCTTCACCAGCTTGCCGCGTTCCATGGCGCGGAAGCGGTTCTTCTGGCTGTTGCAGCTGTCCCACACCCAGTACACAAACAGGTACCCGGCGAACATGAGGGCCAGCACGAAGGGGTTGTGGCGGTACTCGTCCGGGTGGTGCTTGGCTAGGTAGATGATACAATGGCAGTATGACAGCGGCACACCCGCGAGGTTCCAGAAGATGAGCATGAAGCCCCACTTCTCATAGTACATGTCCCAAGTGGTGACGATCAGCTCTTCTCCCTTGGAGCACGCGTTGGCATAGAGGTAGTGCGCCATGAGCAGGAAGCACACCTCCCCCGATACATAGCCGTAGTTCTCATACTGGCGGAAAGCGGTGCCCAGCGACAGGAGAAAGAGGATGTACCAGGGCAGGCGCACCTCGAAGAACATCTTGAAGTCAAGGATACCGAACATGCGGGGATTGAGCTCGGCACCCATGAAGAAGTCGTAGACATGGTTGCCCGTCATGCGATGCGTGGCACCGCGCGCAAAGGCCGAGATGTATGCAACGATGCTAACCAGGAATCCCGAGATGATGGCAACCGACATGAGCGATCCGAACTCATTGATGATAGTCGACAGGCGGAAGACACCAGTGAAGTTCAGCGTTGTCACCACGGCAATAGTGGTGTAGAACGACACGTAGGCCGAGCAGTAGTACTTCAGCTGCTTTCCGTTGGCAAAAGCAAGCGGCTTGCCGTAGGCCCAGATGCCAGGCAGCAGGCAGTAGCACGCACCCTCAAAGATGAAGAATGTCCAGTAGATGGCCCAGGCCTTGGCGTGGGGGAATGCGCCGGTGTATACCAGGTCGAAGAGGTGGGCACCGAACTCTTTCAAGCTCTGGCCTTCGGAGGGTACGGGGAAGCGCCCGTTGTAGTACTCGGCACCAACCCACATGTACCACATGAGTATCGGGAAACCGATCATCATCAGGGACACGAACCACGGCCCACCAAACTCATACTCGCCGGAGTCGTCCACCTTGGGGTCCATGCCAGGCTTCCAGCCATCCACGACCACGTCCTGGGATATCTCTTCCTTGACATGCCCATTAGTTGACCCGTTTGTCTTGCCATTGGCGAGGCCATCGGCCTTGGCCGCGCCGTTCACACGCAGCATGTCGACTTTCTCGGGGGTTGTCGCTGGCGTCGACCGGTGGCTGACCTCGTCTTCCTCGTCGAGATGCTCGATGAACTTGGCCGTACCACGTCTCCGTAACGACCCTTTCACCTTCGCTGGGGCCGTTGCTACGTTTGACGAGCTTTCCTGGGCGGAACTGGATTCCCCGTCTGAGTCGAGAGGGAATTGCGACTTGCGACGTGATGATATCCGGCGGCCAGGGGTCTCTACCATGCCCTCGAAGAGCTCCTTTTTCCTGTTGTGGTGTCAGCAATAAATCTCCCCTTCCAATTGACTTGGTGCGCGTCGATAGGGGTTGCTGCAAGCGCAATTCGTCTTGGTGACAGCGACGAGAGGAAAGCGCCATCGCAGTCTTCAATGCGCCAAACAGGCCCAGCCCGGGCGAGGACCAGTAGACCGAGCGCAATCCAAGTCTTTACCGATCCTCCGAGCCGCCCACACCGAGACACATGGTGTTGTGCAGCCCTCAACTCGTCCCACGCGATTGGGCAGGGCAGCAGCTGAAGCTGGCGCAGAGGAGGAAAACAACACCAGCAAAGAACATCGCCAATTGGCCTCACATACCTCGGTGTCTGCCTCAATGAGTATCTGGTCGACATGCTGGGCAAGAAAAGGGGTCGCGATTCGGCGACGCGCTCTTATATCGGTGGTGTGCCAAGGAGGCGAGTGGACAACGATTTTTCCAGACGATGGGGGAAGAACCCAGCGGCGGTGAGGGACACCAGGGCTCGAGGCCGAAAAGAGGATAGTCAGCGATCAAGGAGCGGACAGCTAAAAGCTCAGCAGCGCGTGGTTCGCTGGACGGCGTCGGGTCACCGGTGTGCGAGGGCTTGCAGCATCGCGTGGAGGGGAGAGTGCTAGAGGGCGAGCGAGGAAAGGTGTTGACAAACAAAACAAATTTGGCCCGTCCGGGTGCAATTTCTCGCCTGTCTCTCTCCGCAATCCAGGGGTGTCCCGCTGCAGTTTGCCAGTTACTTTGTCCGGTGGAGGAATGGGGTCTTGGCGCCACCGACACAGATGCTCGTTGCTCTCCACAATTGGCCTAACAAAGCTTCCTAGAACGTGGCATCTAGCGCGTAGACTGGAACCTCATTCACCATGGAGCTAAAAGATACTAGTGCGGACTATTTCAGCACATGGTGTCGTTCAGGAAGCCAGCAATCTTCTTTTCATTAGATGAAAAGCGACGGACAACGTGCGGGGAGCGCAGGGGCATCCCAGCTCTGTGTGGTGTCCCTGAATCGCTGGTCCCAGCAAACAAGATGCTCACATCCGATTGATCCCGCCTTCCCGCATCTGCATGTCATCAACCAACTGCGCACGCTTTGTTATCCCAGATTCACAGATGCCAGAGTGTGTGTCTGTGAGCGCGCGGCGACAGATGTTTAAGGTTCTTATCATTTCTTGCGACGTTCTCCTCCAGCTTGTGATAAGACTGCAGTTGGAATAGAAGCATAGGGCGGGTTGAGTGCAGTTGCATCGCTCGAGTTGGTCGTAAAACACGCTTCAGTCCGAATACGAGGATCGAATACTAGTATTCATCAATCCCACATTTATTTCCAATGCCGTGGAACACTAGTATTCAACACATCGGCGCGGGGCCATGAGCTCATTATACAATGGCCCCAACTCCATACATCGGGCGACTAAACCGAGAAGATCACGATCCCATCTTCATTGTCACCAAGCGCCTAGTTTGCCAGAAACACCAGACGAACCGAGAGCTCGGATAAGCTCGGAAGGTGTTGGACGAAATTTTACACGGCGCTCATCGCGCTCAAAAACAGACAAATCGCATGTAAGAGCATAGCATCGAATTGTACGAAGTACCACGATCCAACCAACATGCTGAGGAATTTTGAACACATCTTGGACGCCATAATATACACCACATAAAACCGCCATCATACACCAGACGAGTCCGTCAAGAAGATATATCCGCCTTCCGGCGGCAGCACAAACGCCGATATGACCAAACCCAGCGCACTGAGGACCGCAACGGTTGCGCTCCCAGTGCAAAGATACCACGACGCATCCAGCGCATAGCCCGGAACGTGAAAGACATCATCATGATCAAAGACATAGCCCTACACATCCCTTTCGTCAGCAAACAACACACGCAAGACAGATAAAGATAACCATAAACTCACCACAACAGCCATAGCGCCAAACTGCAGCGCCGCACCCACCCCCAGCATCCCACAGAGCACCCGCCACCCAGCCTCGCGCTTCACCTTGCCCCCCGCCACGGTGACGAGAAAGCCCACGATGGTAGCCAGCTCCATCACAACGGCGAGACTCATCAGGAACCCTGTCGTCCGCCACATGTTGCAGAAGCGCCCGCCGTCGCCTGCGCAGCGCTGCTCGTCGGGGAAGTGGACGCATCCATCTGGCGATGTTGACATGCAGCGCCGGTGGAGGCCGATACGGTCGTAGACTGTGTCGCCTGACTTGGTGGTCTCAGTGTAGGAGATCCATTTGGGCGTCACGATGGATGCGATTGTCATGGCCGTGGCTGGAACGCGTGCGGTGGTCAGCTTATCGACTCTCGGTGAATACTTTATCAATAGCCAAGCCCAACCCATGTGCAAGACATTGTAATCCATCCCCTTACTTCCCATCCTGTCGCGATGCGCAATCGTCGCAGTGGACAATCGCACCGACGACGCAAAAGCACTGGATGGCTCTGGTGGGGGAATGATGACGTCCCCGCCAGCACAGTGGGGAGGCCTCAGCCCGTAAGGTAGGATGTACTCACCCGCAACAAGAGCGACCAGCGTGGCGCTATAGACAACCTTACGTGTCATGATGGGAATCCCATAGAACTACCAAACAAACAGTCGGTCACGAGGGATACACAGAACCCTCAGCATGTGTGAGAGGGCGATGAAATGGGAGGGCTAGCTGGAGGGAGAGGTGAAGGTCACGGTGGCCTCAAGATGACATGCGACTCATCACCCATCGTGGACATGGGATGGGGGGCTGACGACGCCTGGAACGCCAGTGCCTGCCGCTGCGCGCGCATATGCTGCGGCGCAGCAGTTGGGTGTGGTTGGGGTTAGGGTTAACATCCGCAGGCTTCACGCGACGCTAAAATTGCAGTGCTCTAGCAGCCTAGCTTGTGCCCTGCGACCTCTTACTCAAGTCTTCACTTGATTTCTCCTGCTCCTCCTCCTCCTTTGGAAGAGGTGGGCTTCTCCAGCAAATAAATTAGCAACATCAAGTAGAAACTATACCTTTCTTTTCCTAAGTAGCTATTTGGAGAGGATGACCTTTGTTTTCCCTAGAGGGTTAGGGTTATATGGCTCTCACACGTCACCAACATGCTTCATGCTCCTACTATCTGGTCAGAACCCAAACTCCTCCATTGAAGGTTCTCCCTATATCTCCCCCCGACTTACTTGAGGTGACTAAGCAATGAATAACAGCAGTACCCCTAAGGCCTCTGTTGTCATCTAAGTCTGCATATCAAACCCTAAATATCAGCACTTCGGGTCTCGAGTGAGCCCCTGCATGTATCCTCCCGAAACAATCAAAGATAGGATTCATTCAAGTCAAGGCATATTATCTAACTTTGGCAATTTATACATGATATCTACCTGGACATCCAACTACCGATCAAAAAGAGATACCAAGCCAAAAACAACGTAGTAGGACCAGTACATACATCACACAAAACATATCCAGTACTTCATGTTCCCCTCCTCCCACAAGCACAGCTCATCTCAGAAAACAGTTGTCACCGCCCGCCTAGCCTCAACCACCGGCAAGATCATCAACTTCGCCTCCGGATCATCGTCACAATCACAGCCCACAACCGGCTTTGGGTGGCCGGTAGGCCGGGGGTGCATGTCTGTCTGATCATCCGTTGTCTTTGCCGGTCTGTGGGCTGTGTATCTATGCTTTCGCGTGTAGGTATCGGTCTCGGTCTCGGTCTTGATGTTACATTTATGGGGTGCGGAGACGGTGGTATGTGTTGTGATGGTGTAGTAGGCTGTCGTGGTGACGGTCGTGGTTGTCAAGGTTGTTTTGTCTGGGCTGTCGCTGCAAGGCACGTCGGTGGATGTCCATGTGTGCGTGTCTGTGGGGAACTAGCCGTCGGGACTGGTCACAGTGCTGCTGATAGTCGAAGTCGTGACGGTTATGTCGGACATGTAGCCATATTGGTTGACGGGGGAGTCAGGAGGGGTTGACGAGCAGGGGAGGGAGGTTGTTGATGGTGGTGTTGAGGTTGGAGAGGCTGTGGTGGTGCAATTGCGAGTTGGATATCGGGGGATGTCGCCGATGATGCCGCCTGGGGAGTGTATTAGTAAAAGATTCAACCCGAATATTGCAATTGAGACAATGAATGGAGGTGACCGTGGCTTACCAGAACGCGCAGAGACGAGGTGTGCGGCTGCCAAGAAGGCAAGGGCGCGGAGCACTGAAGGTGTCATTGTGAGAAAGATAAAGATTGGGGCCTAGAGGTTGGAAGATGATGTTGATTGGGAAGATTAGATGTAAGTGACGAGCATATTTCCTGAGATGAGATCCATGGTGCCGAGCTCCGGACTACTTATAATGCAAGCTCTCAACTTTGTTCTGCTCAACGATACCGACTGAATAGCAAAAACGCCGGCGCGCCGCTTTGTTGCTTAGGCGCTTGCACCCACCGACGAGAACGCCTAGGGAGGCCATCATGGATAGCAAACTTGGCCATGATGAGGCTTGGCGCTTTGTTTTTCATGTGTTGGTGGTCGTTCTCAGGGCTTGCAGGCCGAGTTGGCGTCGCTGTGTTATCGGGTCAACAGACCCAAAACCCATTTCCGAGGAGGCTTGGAATTCTCTCGCAGTTTGCTTCGAGGGATCGCGGAGTAAACCTTTTTTCTTGAATGTGACTTGGTTTTACCATAGTTGACAGACCGTAAATATCAAGTTTGTCTTGGTGGCCGGGTCGACGGGCCAGGGTGGGGTGGCGTTGCTGCTGGAAGTTGGTTTCAAAACCGCTTTTAGATCTTGGGGGTCGCGCGCTTCGTCCTTTACTTCTGGCGAACACGTGATGCGTCGTTCAACCTCACGAGCAGAACAGCAAGGCCTAGGTGACTACATTGAAGCTATTGCTCACGTCGTGAGGTTATTGGCCGCATTGGAGTAGGCTATTAAACAAGGCCCCTAACGAATTCGAGCCCAATACGGCATGGAATGTAAAGATACCATGATGGCCTTGGGCACGGTGGCCAGGGTCACCTGTTAAACCAGTAGGCAAGTGATACGGAGCCCAGAAAGTAGGCACGTATTGATGTATTTTTGTAGCCTGGTTTGATTTCCCTTTCATCCGATCCTCGCGGGTTTGCAGCGGATACCTTCCACAGATTCGCACCATTCGCGTGGACCAGAGGCGTTCCAAGCAGCAGCAAAACTGTGACTTCAGCCCAGGACCTCCCCACAAAGGTCTAGCAATCCCTTCGCAACACTCTGATAACAGCAACCCGGAAGGCCCCTCCAAGCATCTCCCGGGAGAGTCTTTCAGCTGCAACGGCTCAGCAGTCCGAGAAGCCGAGCAGCAAGAAACGTCAGAGATCCGACTCCCTCTCTGAACCCAGTCAGTGCCCATAACCAAGCAAAGCAACCCGCATCATCAGCTAAACATCACAGATGCCACCCCCAGTCGCGGTACAGAGCCTCTCGTGGTCTGGACGAAGCCAGATATCGACGCTGGAGGAACTCGGACGCGAAATCTGGAAACTGGAGATTTGCAGCAACACCGGCGGGCTGATGCTGTCGAGAAAACTTTTGGCGGAGGTATTGGCTGGGATACATCCGATGTTGCTCGAGAAGTTCAAGCCACTGTTGGAGGATGGCGAGGCTGGCGAGGGCAAGACAGGTCATTGATTCCATGCTTGGAGCGCGGCGGAATTGATGTCACGAGCGCGGTTTGACCAAATCAACCTTGGACGCACGGGGTGAAGCCAAGATCTTGGGACGAAGATCGGTCGCAACATCGTCATTGATAGTTGGGAAATTAAAAGTTTGCCAACTGGGGGCCTGAATCTCGAGTGCTATGTGTCATTGGCCTTAATTACGTACATACATGGGGAAGATTCGCCCTTTAAGTGATTTACTCATTTTAAAACTTGGGTGGTCATCCTTCGTCCTCCCGTCTCTTAGGCCATGGTTATCTTCAGCATTTGCTCCTGTAAATTCTATTTGGTGATGACGGTGGCTGGGTTCAACCTGTTCATGTTAGCAATCAACTGGTTTCAATCAACACGACGATCCAGAGGAATCAATATCAACCAACAGCCTAGGATCTCATGGACAGGACTTCACTTTCACTTCAGCGAAGAACCCAAGGATCTCTACGTCTGCTACAGGGTTAGGGTTACATATGGGCTTTTTTTACCCCCTGAGCCCCTGAACCAAAGCAATTACGCGCGCCGTAGTTCACGCAGTCAAACAGCGATTTAGAGGCTCAAAGAATAACGGCTTTAGCCACCTAATTAATCTATTTACCTACTGGAAGCTTATCGCCGGCGCCGGCGCCGTGCCGTTATCGTGTCGGCCGGCGACCCTTCTTTTTATCCTCGGCGCCGGCGGCGCCGGAAGCCTCCCTGGTCTTCCTGTTGGCGCGGAGCCGCTTGCAATACAGATCCAAAGAGCAGTTAGATTGCCGTTGCTCGGCCTCAACGAAGCACATCGCCGATTCCTCGCTTAGGCGCCGTACGCCGGCGACTCGCCGGATCTCTCGGATGACCTCCAGCCGCAAAGAATACCATTGCACTTCGGCCTGACGGCCAGCACGCCACCGGCTTCCCCACCGGTTATCCAAGGCCGTAATTGAAGGTCCGCCCCGTAAGCCGGTAGTCCACTCACGCCACAGGTCGCTTACGTTCTTGACGGCCCGGCTCATGCGGTGTTTCGGCAGCTCCGTACCCTCCGCCTCCGGGCTCATAACGCGGCTTGATTCACCTGAGTGGCTTGACCGACTCGTTGATGATAACGCTGGTGCCGGAGCCAGAGCTGTAATCACCGCCGGTGTTGGAACTGGTGCCGGTATGGAAGCCGAGGCTGGTGGTGGCTCCAGCCGAAAGACGCTTCCGGCAAGGAGGTCTCGCAAGGAGGACTGGTAGGTTCCGGCCAGCCGTTCTTCCGCCGTACGGATCTCGGCCGTCAAGGCTGCCGAAAGCTGGAAGATCTGCGCCTCATTCCGGGCTTCGGCCGTCTTAAGGAAGTCGGTAAGTACTGGTAACGCCGCCGATAAGACGGCCAACTGGCTCGGCCGCTCGCCCTCTTCTATTATTGCCGCTACCCGGTCCGCATACGGCCTGTAGTCCTCATGTTGGAATACCGGATGGCTCCACACTGTAGACTCCGGAAACTGGCGCATTAACGGCACGGAGTCTTCCAGAATAACCTCACGGAGGTAGAATAATAGCCCTGTAAAGCCGGCCGCTGAAAGGTCGTTTACTTGCTCCGGGCCAGGGCCGAACGTACCAGCCCACTGGTTTAGATCCGGCCAGATTAACGTTAATAGTGAATCCGGAGGCGGTATCCGGCTCCGGCGTATCTCAAACCCTCCTATCTGCGCCGGATGGCCGGCCATGGTCCGCATGAACTTCCAGGGTAGTGAGTTTAAGTAACAGCCGACCATCTGCTCCTGGTTCCACCGGCCGGCACGCCGAATCTGCGCCTCACTCACGCCCTTCAGCTCCGCCATCTTTGCTCCGGAGCTCCGGCCAATGTAGGTCTTCTTATTCGATTGGATACCGGCGTACGCAAACGCCTTGACAACCCAATCGCGCTGGCTGTTATACGCAAACTCGGAGCTAGGGCCGGCCTCGGTGCTTTTCAACAGCCGGATATCATACCACTGCGCTCGGCTTTTAAGGCTGGGGAACGGCTCATCCGTAAGGTCCCACCGAAGAAGGAGGTAAAAGGCAACCGCGCCGAGAACGCAAATAAGCGGATCACGGCTCCGAAGTGCGCCGGCAGTCTTTAGGCGGCCGTGTTGGTTCTGCTTCCCAGCTCGTGTGGTGATAATAAGCGGCATACACCGAGTAGGGCCCTCGCCGGCGAATTCGAAGGTAAAGAGGTCCGAAATCTCAAGGGTCCGGCGATCGCCGCCGCGCGTAAGCATATAATGGCCGAGAAGCATATCGGCCAAGGTCCGGAAGTGGCACTCGGCCGACTGGCCGGTATGGCCCCATAACTCGCCGGCAATCCGCTTCAGGTCAGCCTCCGAATAGCCGTCAAGAAGGGTATCTCGGCCCTTATCGGCGTAGTTCGCCTTCTGCCGCTCCGCATCACGGCGTTGCAAGGATTTAATATAATCCCGGGCGCTATCCTCCCGGGGCGAGGGGTGGGTGTTCATGCCGAGGGCTCTCTGTGAGCGGTAGAGGTCCGTGATGGCCGTAACGTAGGTCCGGACCGACCGCCAGGAAAGCCGAGTCTGTGAAAGCGGTACAGCTCTGTCCGCCTTCCGGCTCCGTGACCGTAGTGGCCGATCGACAACCTCCTCAACCAGGAAAAGAAGGAGCTTATCCTCCGTCACCGTCTCACCGTCCTGGTACTGCTTCCGCCGGCAGAACTGCCGGAATTCTTCCTGTTTCGGCTCGTACGCCGACGACGTGTTTTTCGGCCGCGCCGCTTTAAGCATGGTGAGGATATTCTGCGCGTTGGCGCGGAGCTCGGCGTTATTGACAATTGCGCGCTCAGGCACGGTCGTGATCCTTGGTAGCGGCGCCAGCCCCTTTTGGTCGGCTGACAGTTGTTCCGTGCCGGCCGATCCAGCTACAGTGATAGATAGCCGAGCCGCGACCGGCCCTGAAGCCGGCGCTCGTCGTTTTCGGGGAGCCATAGCGCAGAGAAGGCCGGCGCCTACAGTACCGGAGAGGGAAATGAAGGAGGAAGACGGAGGGTTAGATCGGAGCGGGGGGGTCTTTGACTCCCTGTACGGCGCCGCTGACTCCGCTGTAGTGGTGTGGTCACGGTGCGTTAGTGCCCTGTACGATAGTGGAGGTTCCGGGGCCGCGTGCGAATCAGCGGCCGAATCAGCCGGCGACGTAGATATCCGGAAATAACCACGGCGGCCACCCCTGCGGCGCCGTGGATACCACAAAAACACCACGTATACACAGGAACAAAATCATCAGTCACACCACACGTCTCGATTCCCAGTTAGCACCAGACTCCTAGGCACCCACCGCCCATTCATCTCGAAGAGCCACCAGCCACCGTCTTCCCTAACGCTAACAAAGCCTCCCGCAAGCCAGCAGTCAGGAAGTCTATCTGCACGTAGGTCTCTCCTCTTCTCTCCACCTCTCTCATCCGAGAGAAGCAGTCAACCTCCTCTATACAAGCCCAACTGCCAACACACCCATACCCTTCTCGTTCCATGCATGTTCAATGATTGTATCCCTCCATTTTATCTTCCTCTCGGTCCCACTGCCGTGATACCAGCTTTACTTTTTTTCCCAAGCGAAAGTCCAGAAAAAAAAATGCGCCGCTCTCGCCACCGTATTGCCTGAATTAATTTCAGGTACCAAGACGCCATCCAGATGCAATGCAGCACAAAACCGAACAACTCGACGTCTAGAACAACTACCCTCCGGCCTCCCTCTCCGACCGAGAACGTCTCCCTGTGTTTCGGCCCTCCGCTCTCGGCACGCCGAGGTATCTCCTCGAGACCTTTTCACTACTAGCCCGCACCGATCCCGAGCCGTCGACACCCTCCTAAGACCACCTGAGGTCCGAGCTCGGTGCTCGACTTCTCCTCTTCGCGCTCCCGCTCGTGACTGACGTCTCCCTGCTCATGAACCCAGCCACGCCTCCCTGGCCACTCTGGGACCCGCCGGTGCTCGTCGTGGGTGACACCACGTATCCCGAACCGCCTGTGACGGATGACCCAGAGCGAATGCGCCCCTGATTTTCCTTATTGCTCATCGAACTGTCGCTCCGCCCCATCCCCATCCCCATCCCTGCGGGTGCGGTCGTAGCCGTTGAGAGACTCGGCCGCGTGTACGCGTTTGACGTACGAGGTAGCCTACTCTTGACGGCACCACCATTTGACGGACCCAATGACGACGTCTCGCCACTAACTCGACGCGGAATGCCAGTCGCGCCCGGGCCGTCACGGCTTCGAGGACGGTACAGCGAGGCGTCACGCTCATGCGCCATAGCAACGGCTGTTCGTTTCGGCGTTGATGCGACTTCGATGAACGCAGAAGATTGCGAAACTCGATGACCTGGGTGGCCGTGTGTTGGGGTTGGTGGCATCGACATGCTCGAGTGGAGCCCAGGCGGCGTGTAGCTTGTTGTGCGCCGCGGACCGGAGCGTGAGCGCGGGCCAGAGCCTGCATTGGAGCTTCCACCACTTCCGCCGCCGAGACCCAACGCGCCCAACGCCATCGCGTCGCGTTGTAGGTCGACGTCGATATGACTCCGTACAAGCTCCGAAGCCAAGTTGCGCACCAGAACCGCGGCGTCCTTGTCTGCCAGTGTCTGGATATCGTCGAACAGGAGGCGAAGCTGCCGGCCTGTGCTGGACGTGCTAACTGATGTCAAGGAAGAGTTGGTAGCCTCGCAACCATCCATAATGTTGCGGACGAGACGCAAGAGGTTGAGGCGCACAACTGCCTTCTTGTGATTGAGTTTCTGGGCGATACCAGCATACATCTCTGCCTTGGCCAAAGAAGCCGCCACCGACGGGCTTAACCGTAGGACTTTGAGCAAAGGCTCGAGGAGGTTCGGATCAAAAGCGTTGACCTTTGTGGTGTTGAAGCAAGATGTGATAGCGGAAGTAAAGTTGCCGTCGAGTAGATGATTTTCCACCTTGGCCGTCTCCTCTTGGAGCCAAACGAAGATAGCATCTAGTGCAGTGACCTGCCAGTACTGGTCCGCAAGGAGCGAGACATAAAAGTCCAAGCCATTGTTTTGCCACAGATACCTTCTACCCTTGCTGCCCGAATGGGCCATATCGCAAAGAATAGGGAGAACAAACTCCTTTGGCGGACGATCCGTCTTCATGATCTTGAGCAGAAGCGGAATAATACCATTGCTCGCAGCATATTCCTGCCGCTCCTTGCTGAGCCGACAAAGGTTAAACATGGTGTTCAGGACCTGGTTTGAGATTTCCCGGAAGTGTTGCGCCCCCTTTCTTATCGAGAGGCTAAGCACATCGATCAGGAAGTCGATCGCGTCGGCGGAATGTAACGATTCTAATGTCGTTGATAGCATGGATAAGTTCTTGATGAACTTGAGCATGGTAATTTGGTGCGATGGGGTCATCCGCCTGAGATCCTTGAGAACCGCTGCCAAGCTGTTAGCACATTCCAGAGAGCGAACATCGTGATGACTTACTCTTGAGGACCTGGCGGTCGGCCACCACCTCCTTCACGTAATTCTCAGCCTGTGAAAAGAGGTAGAATATGTTGACAATACGACCTTCGACCAACTCGGAGAGCTCATCCTTGTCCTCTTCGTCCAAGACTTTGTGCAGCACGGCAGCCAAGGGGTCGAGGATCTTGCTGCGCGAGAAGATGCGACAGAAGTCGTTCTTGGGGGTTGGCCCCTGGAGCTCGAATACGTTCCAAATTCCGTTGACGCCAATCAGAACGAGGCTCTGAGATGTGTCGTAGTCTTCGTCGAGGAATTCCACCAAGACGTTGAGACCACCGGCACTCACGAACATCTGGAGAGTCAGAGTCGAGGTCTGGTACATTTGCCGCACAAAAGCTGCAGCCTCGAGACGAATGTCATTCGAATACTGCCGCGCCGCGAATTTCGTGATAATCGGGATGCCACCGACGAAGCACAAGTTCTCCTGGAGCTCAACATCATCCAAAATAATCTATTTCACGTCAGTATCCATGGCCACGCACGCAAGTAGGGCATTCTTACCGCATTGACGATCCTGAGTAGTTGTAGGATCATATGCTGCCGGCTTTTTACAGTGCACGGCTCAAGAATCTCCAAGATCGGGAGCAAACCATGCGCGCTGATGATAAGATCCTTGACCTCGGTGCTTTCCCACAACAAAGCAAGCTGCACATTGTCAACAAAATCCCTTCGCCCCGCTTTGGAACAGAGAAACTTACCAAATCCTCGGCTAGGTCATCTAACGTGTCTTCACCCTCCGTTGTCTTCATCGACCTCACCAGCTCCTCGACCTTCTCGGCTAACCTGGCATGTCGGTCACGGGCAATGTTGGCCTCGAGGTCCATCTCATCCCATCCGGGATCCATCATGGCAAACGGATCGTCTTCCTCTTCATCATCCCCAAGCCAAGAGTTGTTTGACAGTTTTGAGAGAAGCATCAACTGCTGCCCATCTTCGGAACCCCGATCGCTCTCTTCTGACTCGGCAAAGTTGTCGCCCGCTCCGAAAATATCGGAGAAATCCTCGTCGCCCTCATCTTCGGCAAATTTGGTGATCTCAACCGTCGACCTAGATCTTCTTACAGGCTGCTCTTCGATGACAGACGGCCGGGAAGTGATCTGCCTGCGCATACTCCCAATCACGGGTGACTGTGTGGACCGCGGTAGGGCTGTGAGGTCAGAGGGGTGGAAGAGCTGAGGGGCGTCTTTTCCGACGAGTCCCAGCTTATTGTTGAAGACGTGGTCATTGTCGGCAAACAGATCCGAGTAGTCCTCCACAGACTGTTCCCGATACACAACATCGGGGCGGGGGGGCAGCTGAAACTTGTTCCCGAGCTGTGCCTTGGCAGGCGATTTCGGTTGCGGAGCGCCAGACCCGCTAGCCTTGCTTTTTTGTCTTCGGTGGCCATGGTGCGGCTTTGACTCTGTCGGTTTGTCTGTTTTCCTAGGTAGAGGTCGGATGGTCTGCTCCTGTGGATCGATGTCGGACCAATGCCGTGGGCCCTTGATGGTCAGTAGTTCCCCGTCAAAATTGTCATCCCAGTTTTCCGAGTCCTCTCGCTGACCGTCAATGGAAGCGAAGGCCTTCAGTCGATCCCCTGAAAGCAGCCCCCCAAAGTTGTCTTGCCCCTTGATATGTGGTAGATGAAGAGCAGCGGGCGAAATGGTCGTAGCAAAGTCGTTATCCCAGTTGTCATCGTCTGTCAAAGTCAGCCTAGCACGCCAAAAGCTCCAATGCCTTTCACGCCTTACCTGCAAGCTCAGGAGACCTGAATACATCGGCCATCGGCCTCGGCTTTGCGAGAACTAGCGGTCCCTTTGCGGGGGTAAGACCTGTCCGACTAGGATCCGAGGGGTTGAGGCGATTCCCGTAATACGCTTGTGCTGGGATGCCGCTGTTGTCAGAGCCAGTCGAAGCCCGAAGGTTATGTTCGGACGATTTAAGCGCCTTGTTCCACTGCTTCACCTCCTCGACTGCCTGGATGAAATTCGAGGGCGCTTTGGAAACAGGTGCGTCACTCCTTCTGCAGCCAGTGATCCAGGGGTGCCGGAGCAATTTCCTCGCGGATACCCGGAGGTTAGGGTCCTTCTGGAAGCATTGCATGAGGAAGTCTCTGGCGGCCTGTCCTACGGATTAGCACCTCGTTGATGTCGCTCTGCCATGGGGGAACCGACCGGAGAGACCCCTTCAGGGAGAGGGGGATGATCATCGTTGACAATCGCAAAGAGCGCAGGCATGGCTGCGAGGTTATGATACGGCGGCTTCCCCTGCAATAGCTCTATCACGGTACACCCGACACTCCAGATGTCCGAGGCAGATGTGGCACCAGAAAGCTGGATGATCTCAGGGGCCATCCAGTACGGCGTCCCTACTACTTGGGCTTCCTTGTCCGGGCCGGCAAGCGTGCTGGTCGACACCCCGAAGTCTGCAAGCTTGACTGTGCCATCTTTGGTCGTTAAGATGTTGGCACCCTTGATATCCCTGTGGATCACACCTTGGTCATGCAAATACTGGAGACCCTGAAGGACCTGGGTCATGTACACGCCAACAAGGTTCTCGGGAAACTTTCCGTAGGCCTTGCATATTGAATGGAGAGATCCATTCTCACAATATCTGTGGACGAGCAGTCAGCAACCGCGAATTTGTCGTAGGGCTCAGGGTACAAACTCAAGAATGATGTTCAAGCAGTCTGCAGACTTGACAAAACCAATGTATTTCACGATGTTGTCATGCTAGAAGCGTGTCAGCACTTCCACCGGATACTCAGCCGCTATCACTGACGTGTAAGTTCTTCAAGAGGTCAATCTCGGCCTAAGCTGTTGTTAACACACATGTCCAGAAAGCCCCCTATTGTTAAGTTTCCCCACTTACCTCTATCATGCGGAGCTCGCTTTTCGGCACATCCACGAGCTTGATCTGCTTCACGGCAACGGCCTCACCCGTCCCCCAATTGAACGCCTTGTAGACGGTGCCGAAGGCACCTTTGCCGATGCAGTCACCTAGCCGCTGAACAAGTCACAAAGTTAGCCATATTCCGTGGTGGACCAAGATCACAGGCTACAGGATATGACATATCCACCGAGGACAAAGAACGTCGGAACGCCAAGCCACCGTGGGATAGAGAGTGCATATGCCAGGGCAATAATGTGTAGAGGGACGGGCCGTGCATGTGGCCTTGACGCCTCCCGGCACGGGATGGTGGCATCAAAACCCAGAGCCGACACATAAAGCGGTCCCTAGAGGGCTCATATGTGGGGAAAGAGGGCTGAAAAAGAAAGCAACATGTGCGGGCAGGGAGACATACGTAGTCTTTCAGGCCCGGATCTTGCACCGCCTTTTCTCGCGAAAGGCCGCCCGTATCCCGACGAGGCGTCCCCGGCTTCGTCGCCACGACCGCTTTGCCATTCACGCCATGGTACAGCCGGTCCGCGGGGCTCCCTACCCCTGGAGGATTGGGCGCCATTGCCTACTACGCCCGAGGCCTCTGCGGGAAGAAGTCAATCCCGGCCTGCGATCCTCCCACCCGGTATCCGCAGAGCCGCCGCCGCCTCCGAGGAGGTCAATCGTGCGAAGTCGGCGTCACGGCGAATAGGGGCAGCTGAGCTGAGCCCGGTAGACGGTAGGAATTGCAGTGGAATTGTGTCTGTCATTCCCCGAAGGCCCGTCGGTGGGAGGGAGAGATCGCTCGTAGGTGCAGATGGGTTCGCGTCTCCGGTGGGGCGCCCTAGGTGTTCGCAGCCTATTCGTAGGCCTTTTTTGCAGGTTTCGCCGTGCCCTAGTGGCCAGACGGGAGGCAGGAAGTGGAATTTTCGTCGAGAATATAGATCGGCTCGGGTCGATATGTGATGTCGGCTGTGCAACAAGGCAAACAGACCAGGGCCCTGTCACTAGTACCCAAGGTGTCTGTAATCGCTGTCCACGGTCGCGGGGTTCGCCGATTAGGGATCGGTCGCTGGGGCCGGATCGGTCGGGGGTCGCTCAGGAGGGTCCCGGGAGAGAAGCAAGAAAGAAAATAAGCCCAAAGGTGGAGAGATTTGTTTCACGTCGCGATCCCGTACCGCGGGGTATTTGTTCAGACGTGGACGAGTTGACCGCAGAAAAAAGCTTGGAACTAAGGTCTAGGTTGGGTATATCGTGGATGCCAGCGCGCGATGTCAATGGCTGCCAGGGTCGCGCTGCGGAGCGTGCCTTGAGCGTGCCCACCGTGCCTGCCCAGACTTGGAGGTCTGTCGTGCCGCAGCACAGTCTTTAGGGTGCGCTTTGGTCACTGTGCTCCGTGTGAGAAGCCCTAAGAGAAATCCTTACACGGCTAATTCCTAAACAGCGACACCCGACTTACATCGCTGCTTGTATTGTACTAATTGATAATACGCCTTTTACATTATAGTTAGACATAAAGAATGCAACGAGCCGTCTTAAGAATGCGGCAAGGCTTATAATATTGAAGAACTACATGGTACCCCAACTGTGAGATTGTCAGCTAGACAGTGAAATGGCACCCCCGCACTGTCTTGGGTGACATCTTTCTCTGGGCCAAGCCGTCTGCTTCAGAGTTCAGAGCGCTCTCAGCACACGAACCACGAATTCCGGCTGTACGGCTGCTCTCTGACCTCCCTTGATACTCCTTTTGGGCAGGTCGTTTCCTCCAGCACTTTAAACTCGATATTTCCCATATCTACAAAGTGCCGATGAGATATTTTCGAGGGTTTCCAGGCAGGATTCCAGTTGCAAGCGAAAGAGAGCACTGTGGAAACAGCCTCCGCCCTGGCAAGCCAGAAAGAAGCTGTCCCGCCCAGCTGAGAGCTCCCCGCTTATTCTGACGGTGCTTGCCTGCCCGGCACTAATGCGTCTCATTCAAATGCAACTCTGATCCTGGATTCAAGGCGTTCAGGGAGTCTGCGAGAGGAGAGAGCAAAGCAGGGAGAGCAGGCCGAGGTACCACGGTACAGAGGAGATGCGAAACATTATGTTTTACCTCCAATTACTATTGCTTCGGTACTTGCGTATGCTGCGACTGGAACGGTTCTCTCCAGATATGTGCGATGCAAGAGACAAAAGTGTTACAGCCACAAACGTAACTACTATTTGACAACCGCCTTGCCTCGGCCAGAGACATGCCGAACTATGCCCTTAGACCGAGATGTAGCATAGCATACAGATTTTGCCCCTATTCATACACATGCCAAAACATGGCATTGCCTGCGCCTTAGCAGTCCCCTTGATCTCCTCCATATAACTCATAAGGCCTTTTCATGACCAGTAACCGTCCAAAGGATGCCCCTAAAAAGGACGTGACGACCCCAACCCCGAATAAGCTGCTTTCCAAGAGCAAAAAATACAAACCATAGAACATGACGCGCATTACTCCTTGCATGCTTTTCCCAACACCAATACGCCGAGCCAAAGATTTCAACACAATTAACCCCAGTAAATTATCCCTTCTAACTAGAAGAGGCCTCGCGTGAAAGAGTCCGGCTAAGACCAGCTTCAGCCCACCATTCGTCCGGGATATCCTCCCGTCTGGCGAGATTGCTGACGATGCGCTGCATCCCCCCGATGCCACCAAGCATCTCGAGCGGATGTTCGTCTATGCTGCGCGTTACGTCGGCATAGGAACGGCGCTCAGAACGCAAATCCGACGGGAAGCGTGTCAGGGGGTTCTGGTCCATCTCGTCATCCTCATCGCCTTCGGTGTCGGAATTTTCACATCCCGACTCGCATGGGGGCTCGAAAATGGATTCCTCTGACGTGTCGGGACCGGCAAACGAAGTGCGAGAGGAGCCCGTCGCAGCACCCTGGGACGCGGCTGCCGATGCTGATGCAGAGGCCGACGCAAACGAAGAGCCAACGCTAGGCGGCTGCGGGTCAGGCGTCAGGGTTGTCAAGAGCGTATCCCAAACGTTGTCGCCCTCTGGGCTGAGGCTCCTGTTACGGTCGCCCAGACCATCGAACGTTGCCGTACGCTCCGCCGAAAGGCGCTCGTTGGATGCATATGTCTCCCACGGCAACTCGCGCGGCTGCCCGCGAGGACGGGGAGCTGGCGGCCGCGGGGAATCTCGCAGGTTATCGGCCCACCTACGCCGAACGTAACTTCCAGCGGGGCGGTTGGAGCTTCGGGACTGTAGCGATATGGTTAGCTCAGTCGCCCCGTCAACAGCATAGGGGTTGGTTAGCGATGCACTTACTGGATGGCCTGGGGCTTGCGTAGATCGGATGCTCGACGTGGCATACGGTTCTGTTACACTCGGAAGTCTCCTGCGGGGTAGGAACTCCGGCTCAACTGCCATGATTGAGAGCGGCGAGGGGTTGTTGTCTTCGTCGTCTCGCGAAGGGCTAGTCTCACCGTGCAGATGAGCCCAACGCTCGCCGAATAGAGCGACGACTCGGTCATCAAGGACGCCTAGGCGAGCCGCCATATTGTGCAATGCGCGACGGCCATTGTCGGGGGCCGCAGACGCACTGCTGTCGGTAGTCGCGGATGGCTCGGCAGGGGCATCCGGCTGCGGAGACCGGTTGCTCTCCCCGTAAAATACGGAGGGGTGGAACGGTTGCCCCGAAGAAGCAGCGGCGGCGGCAGCGGCGAGACGACGGCGACGGTCGCGCGCAAGAGCTTGAGCAGGGGCCAAGTTCGAGGAGCGATACTGTTCTCTGCGTCGAATGGAAGAACGCGCTTGCGCCGACGTCTTTTCAGCCGCGGGCTTGGATTGGATGTCGGATTCGACCGGCGCTTGGTACAGTCTGATTGGGGAACACGGGCTCGTTAGCGCGACGGCTCTGCGGCACCACAGGGACAAAAAAAAACGGCCGTCGTCGAAATGCGACCGCAAGGCGCAAGGCGATAAGAATCGATGCAAAAGCCAGTCTGCAATTAAAAGCCGCGTGGTTGCGCGATTCGAGATGGCCCGTGGCGACAGGCGCCGGGAAAAACAACGTGGGCGGAGTGCAGGGAGGGGCAGCAATGCTTACCGGAGACCCATCTTCCTGAGTTTTGGTAGTGGAACGAAGGTTGCGAACCGCGACGTAGCAACTCAGTCCCAAAACGAGGGCAAAATTGACAGCGAGCGTGTAGTCGGTCGAGGCGACTATGGCCGTGATGGCGCAACTCGCTAATCGATGGGAATCCGACGTTGTGGGGATGCGCCAAAGCGTCGTGGGGTGCGGATGATTTGAAGAGGAAAAGAGGATGTGAGCGGCGAAAAGGGCGGTTTCTCTTTTGAGACGGCGTCCCGGCGCGACTGCAGGGTACACTAAGAGGAGGAGGCCCCTGCTTTCCCTGGGCAACATCGCCCGGGGCTTAGCGCGCCGGTGCTAAGGGCCCGGATAAATGCATTCTCTCAAGAGCCGCAGGAGAATCCCTCTCTTATCCTTATATCGGACGACATTCGACAAACCGGTGCGCAATCAAGAGGAGCCTATGCAACAAAGGCCGTTAATGCTGTGCATCTATCCAGCCCATCGAACTGACGAGGAAATTGAATCCCAGAAAGCACAGGGAGCCCCTTGCCGAGATCTGCGCCAGAACAAACGCGGCAGCTAAAACGACAGGCTCCGGCGCGTTGGATGTGGGGGCTTGGCGCGAGGCCGAAAGCTCCTCATCGACAGTGAGTCACTTTCGGATCAACCCACGACATCATCACAACAATCGGCTCGCCAACGTAGAGTTGTTGCTCGCAGCAACATCGTTCGCAGCACTACCAGCAGGCACGCGCTGTCCCGAGTTCCAACAGCGAAGCGCTGAGCGCTGCCAGACAGTCCGAGGCTTGAGCTGCATGAAGTCACTACTGAGGGTTATGCACACGGCGCCGCCATGATTGACCTGGGACTGGCCCGCATCGGCCGCCTCATCCAACACACGCCACAGACCTGGAAGGCGATCCATGTGGCCGGCACAAACGGCAAAGGCTCCATATGCGCCTACATCTCGGCCATGCTGTGCACCAGCGGCGTGTCCTGTGCGCGGTTCACCTCGCCGCACCTTGTCGATCGCTGGGATTGCATCGCCGTCAACGACAAGCCCGTCTCCGAAACAGTGTTTCGCGATGCCGAGGAGGCAGTAAAGCAGCGGGATGCCGAGGGCCGCGTGGGAGCAACCGAGTTTGAGCTCCTCACGGCGACGGCGTTCGAAATCTTCCATCGGCAGAGCGTCGAGTTCGGCGTGATCGAGGTCGGCCTGGGCGGTCGGCTGGATGCCACAAACGTCGTGAGACAAAAGGCTGTGACTGTCGTCGCGAAGATCGGACTCGATCACCAATCGTTTCTAGGCAGCACCATCGAGGAGATTGCCCTGCAGAAGGCGGGTATCATGCGGCGCGGCGTTCCTTGTGTCGTGGACGGCAGCAACCAATCGTCCGTTCTGAAAGTCATCGAGAACCACGCCAGGGAGGTCGGGGCAGAAATTCATTATCCGTCGTCGTCAAGTGTCGAGGAAGCCCTCCCCGGCGCAGATTTAGAGCCACATCAGATCCAAAACCTAGCTTGCGCCCAGCTCGCTTTCCGTCTGGCGCGTCCAGAGGACAAGCGCTCGCTCGCTGATTTACTACCGTTAATCAGACAACTCGAGTGGCCGGGGCGTCTACAGACGCTCAGCTTGCACGGGATCATGGGGCATCGTCAGCAAGTCCTTCTTGACGGCGCCCACAACGCACAGTCAGCCGAAGTACTGGCTGCCTATGTCCAGAAGCGCTTTCGTTCGCGAGGCCAGCCTGTCACATGGGTATTGGCTGCCACACAGGGCAAAGATATGGATGGTATTCTCCGGCTGTTGCTTCAGCCTAGTGACAAAGTAGTTGCCGTCCGGTTTGAACCCGTCGACGGCATGCCCTGGGTCAGGGCCACGGACCCATCTCATTTGCTGCGTGTCGCAAGTCGGCATGGCATCGATGCTTCCGAGCTACACGATGCAGGAGATGATGTCAAGGCTGCCTTGTCATGGGCGGCAGAAGAAGCTGGAGACAGGCCAGTTGTCATCGCTGGGAGTCTGTATCTGGTGTCAAGTGTCCTACGCCTTCTGCGCGATGCCAAGGTGCACCAATAAGTTCACTCGGCCTATATTATAAGGGGAGCTGCTGTTGAAAGACTTTCTCATCCTAGATCCCCCGTAATACCCGCGGCTATCACATGACCTCTCACGCATCGATCTGAAAAGTCGGTCTGGCAGTTTAAGCGCCTCCGCTTCATGCAGCCCAACCCTAACACTCCGATCGAACCCCCCCCCCAGGAGACTCTAACCATAACCATGCCCCAGCCAAACCACCTCATCGTGGTCTGCGGCCATGCCATCTGGAAGGGAGGTCCCAGCAAAGGCTTGGACGAAGCAGAGTGGCTAATCGAGAGCTACAAGAAAGGCGAGACGCCGACATTCATCGAGCATATCAAGTCCGGCGTGCAAGTCCTCTCCCGTGATTCCCGCGCAGTGTTGGTGTTTTCCGGGTAAGTCGCATGCCAAATCTCCTATCCACCCACACATGTCCGACACCGCCCATGTCTCACTGAATTTGAAGTCCACCCACCTAACACTCCCAGCGGCCCAACGCGCAAGGAAACTCCCATCTCAGAAGCCTCGAGTTACTGCAACCTGGCTGTAGCAAACTCATTCTTTGGTCTTATCCCCGAACATGAATCACAGAGTCTGCTCAAAACATCGCGGATTTTGCTTGAGGAGCGAGCGTTGGATTCATACTACAATATCCACTTCTCAGTCATAGAATTTTGGCGGGCTCATGGCGTCTGGCCGGAGCAGCTGACCATCGTCAGCCATGAATTCAAGAGGAATCGACTTGTGGATGGACATTGCGCCGCGATTGGGTTCCCGTTGGATCGGGTGAACTTTGTGGGGATCAACCCGCCAGGGGTGGAGGGTATGGGGCTGGGAGACGCAAGTGGTGGGGAGGCAGAAGGGCAAGTTTCGGGCGAGAAAGCGGATGCTATGCGTGGAGTGCAACTTGCGCTTGGGCAATGGGCTGGGGATCCTCATGGCGTGGGAGAGGAGTTGGCGAGCAAGCGGCGGATGAGGAACTGCTGGGATGTTGACCAGACTATTTTCTTCAACGACCAGGAGCGAGAACGAAGTGGAGTTGTCACGGTGATGCTTGAAGATGGAAGCGAGGCACTGACTGAGCAGGGGATTGTACATCTCAAGATGAGGTAGAATACAATTATATAAGGTACTCACCAGACGATGTCTTGGACTAGATCTTGGACGGCGGACTTCCTACATTCGGGGCTTCAGTTTTATCCACGACGAACCGCACTGCGTCCTCAACCATCTTCGCGTCGAATGTATGCCCAACACCGGGGTAGATCTTGTCCTCGATGGAGATATCGCAGTGCCTGAGCCACGATCCAGCAGCGTCCTTGAGCCAACTCACAAGCGGCTCGCTGCACCGGTATGGCACCAACCTGTCATCGCCCCCGGAGCAGAGCAGGAATTTCTTCCCAGACAAGCTCTGCTCTACCTTCTGTCTTGCCATCTCCCCAGCAAGTCCCGGGGCTGGCGAGGACGAAGGCTGGGGCACGGCGGAGAGTCCAAAAAGCGCACACTTAGGATCATACTTGCGACACGCCTCAACAAGCGCCGGCGGGAAGTCTTTACTCCCAAGGAAGGACACCATGCCATCTTCTGCCAATGCCGTCGAAAGCTTGGACCTCTTTGCGCGATCTGAGATGAGATCTGCGTTCTCCGTGTAAGTCAACCGACCACAGACAAGAATCGACGGCATACTCACACGTAAAATCGGGACAGCCCACCACCACCACCGCAGCGCTCACCCTCGGCTCAGCAAACATAAGCTGCCACACGCTATGCCCGCCCATCGACACCCCCAGCGCAAGATGGCGATCGATCAGCCTCTCTGGCTGATCGCGGAAGAGATAGCTCCCCACGAGATCACTACACCCATCAGTCATCAGCCATCTCCCCACCATCTCACTCCCCTCTCATCAACCGAAAAACTCACATCAAAACCCCCTGATCCACTACCGCCCCCGCCATGATGCCAAACATATCCTGCGCATGCGTCTCGTTCCCTTTATTCCACGACTCATTCCCCTTGTCACTGACCAACCTGCTGCCATGATTCCGCTGGTCAAACGCCAACGCAATGAGTCCCCTCTCCCCCAGCTTACCCTTACCGCTGCTGTTGCTGCTCTTGGGGGTCTCGTTCCACGCGGAGACACATCGCGCAGCGACGTCGGCCATGCGCTCTTTGTTTCCGAGGCGTTGGTGGTGCAGCCAGAGGCAGGTGATGCGTGTTGCTTGAGGGGGGAGTTCGTCGAGGCCGTGGATGTCGATGAGGATGCCGGCTATGGAGAGGGTGTGCTTTGAGATGATGGGGCGCGGGGGAAGGTCGGACTCTAAGGCGGAGGCCATGGTTGCGGTTGGGGGTGTGTGAGCACTTGGTGTTGCTCTTGAGGTTGGAATTGGAACAGATTGGCTTGGAAGAAACAAAAGGCCGTCAGGGTCATCAAATACCAAGGTACCTTATGAATGTCCCCGCGAAAGGCAGTGGCGACCCTGCAGCAGTAGTAGCTTCATCAGCAGCGAGTGATCCCCGAACTCAACGCCGAAGAGCGGGGCCGAGGTCCCGCAGTTACCCCATTACCCCCCGCCTGTCGTGTGCCGCAATAGCCCATCCACAATTTATCAACAAGGGCGTGGTGGCAGAGTGGTCTAATGCGATAGACTAGAAATCTATTTCCTTCGGGAGCGTCTGTTCAAATCAGGCCCACGTCGATATCTTTGTTTTTTTGCCTCCCAGACAGAGGTGGCCGTCTTTTTAGCAGGACGGTTCAATCCCAGCAACCCGCTTGAGAGCGGACCTCCTTTTTGTGCCTAAGGTGTGGCCGCAATCTCAAGAGAGGAGGAGTTGGAGCCAACACATGCGAGAATATCTCCTGACACTGCATTTAATTCCGGCCATCTCCTTCCCATGTTTCAGCCTCCTACCATACCCGGAACTTAGAATCGTGCTCAAAAAAGACAATTTCCCCCTCACAAGCAATTCCCTCGAGATAAAGATTCCCCGATTTCAGCTTTTCAAATGTGTAAAACACTGGCTCGCTCACGGCGCCGTATTGATCCCACTGTTTCTGATCCCATGGAACCTTTGCTCCATTTCCTCCGTCGTCCTGCCGCCACTTCCGCAACAGGCACATCAGTTCCTCTGTGTTTGGAGGCTTCTACACGAGTACGAGGTGTTCTATCGTGGTATATCCCGTGGTAGGTGCGCTGGGGGGGCGGCGAAGATAGCTTCTGGTGTCGTCCCTGATCTCGATATCGCTGAGCACCAAAACAGGCAGCTGGCGGTGGCCAACGATGCTCAAGAGCCGCTCGAGTTTTGCGAAACGTTGGGAATATTGAGCAGGGGTAAAAGACCATCCGTTGACATTCGGTATGAATAAAAAAGGAATGAACAACGCCCAGATTGGCATCGAAGTGTCTACGACACCGGGAGCATAGCTCGTCCAGTGACCATACTTAAACAGTGGTGTCAATGACCGAGCAGAGAACCCCCGTTCTAACAGAAACGAAATCATGTCAGGGCCGCTTTGCCCTGCTAGTGCGGTAAGAAGGGGGCTGCATGGTCGTAAGGCTGCCGTCGGATCTTCCCCGAGCTCTGGCACATCTAAAGCGTGTTGATCAGTGGCCCCTGCCAGCTCTTGGCATGCGAAGCTCTCTTGACCCCAATATATGGCCATGTGTAGAAGATGTGCCGGTTGTCTGATGGTGGCACATGTGGTATAAGGAGGTTCCAATCCATAAGTATTCCCCGCAAATCATTCGTACCCTATATGCTGGCAGTTTGCGAAATATCGCTCCCACACTTTCCCGAAGAACTCCATGTTAACACGGGGCTGCTGGTAAGGTAGCTCGGAAGCTTCACCGTCGACTCGGGGTTGACTCAATGCCAATGTGTCCAGTGCCTGCGTCATGAGCGCATGCCCTGTCCTTCCGACTCTCCAGCGAGGCTCGTCGTGTTCCAGGTTGATAAAGTAGACAATCTCTGCCATTCGGAGGCGTGAGTGGACTTCGAGAGAATCAAACAGTGGGAATTGGTCTCAGTCGGCGCATCCGTTCTGGACTATTGAAAAAGTCTCGTGCTGTTCTGTGGAAGAACTGCACTTTCCTGGAATCTCTCTTGACAGGGCTATAATAGCGCCGCCCAATACGTTTTTCGTCGGGCAGAAGATAGAGTAGTCACTTAGTCAGTCCCTGTAGCTGTCCTCGGACCCTCGCAAATCGAGTTTGGAGTTCTTCGCCTGAATAGGAATGGTCTGTGTCTGGGCTGGGTATGTCGAAATGCTCAGCCTCCGTCATTCATGAAAGAAAAATCGTATTCATTGGATGCTCAAATGGGCCGGTCAATACCAGGAGGAGGATGAAGTCGGCCCGCCTTTTATCCTCCGGCTCAGATCGCTGAGCATCTGGTCATAGAGGGCATCGATTTCGGGTGGCGTATCGCCAAGTGCCTGCCACAGCCTCTCGCTACTCGCATGCCGGCCAACTTCGATAAGCAGGCATTTGGTGACCAAGGAAGTCCAAATGAACACCCCCTCCGCATTAGTAACAATTCTACCGACAAGATACTTGTATAGGTGCTTCACCCGTAGGAAGTTTATGTCTTGCTCGAACATGTCTCGGCCGAAACAGCAAATATCTTGTCCGTTCAATTCGTGGAGATGCAGTCGTTGGGTGTCTAAGAAAGCGTCTAAAAACCCGATCTCTGGTCGAGAGCTGACACACATCTTGACACCACTGTTGATAGACCACTCTCGTAATTGGAGTGCCAGTGCCCTTTGTTCAAAAGGATGGGCATCATACTCGTCCAGCCCATCAATGAAGAAACAGAAAACAAACTCGTTGGATAGGCTCGGCTTTTTCACAAGTCTCTCGAGGCCAGTTTGATCTCTCGGGGGCGAAACAGGCCGGATTCGAACGATGTGCTCTCTGGCTTTGAGGAAATTGCCCTCCACTGGCCCGGGAACACATCTGGAATAAAGCGCGAACACTTCCGTAGAACCTCGAATAGGATCGAACGATAGAGACCGTCCGGGGAAAGCTGAAGGGATTGCCCGTTTGAGCGCAAAAAAAAGCACGACGCCACGACAAGTGCCTTGTTGCCGGCCCAGCGTTCTAGGCAGCTGACTGTGTGGGAATCATTGAGAATTGTCTTCACGAGGGTTGACTTTCCGGAGCCTGCCTTGCCAGAGATGTGTAAAACGCCACCCCCGTCGGTGAGCCACTGGCGGAGGAGCCGGCGTGATTCATCATTGGACTGATTCTCAGAGAGGTGACTATACGTCTCGAGATCTGAAATCAGCGACAGCCGGTCTGAAGGTAGATGTTGGTGCTGTTGATGCCTAGTTTCGAGGCAGTCTCCCACGAGACCCTCAGCTTCATACTCAGGAGGGAGGAACAGCCAACAAATACACGTACACGCTTGGTAGTCTGAATCTGGCATTATGATCCAAGTGAAGGTGCCATCCTTGGCGTCATCGATTAAATCCTGCCGTGAGAACATGTAGTTGAAATACAAGCTCTACAGCACTCTTGTCTCCTTTGGTATCACGTGGACGGCGTCCTCCAACTTGCTGAGCCTGGCCAAAATGATGTCGAGAGACTCGAAGAGGTGATCCTGCTCCGTCTCCTCATCCTCATCCGATGAACTTGAGTCGCTGGAGGCGTTGTCTTCGATTTTCAGAGCAGCAAGAAGCGAAGACACACCATCACGTAGCTCCTTCAGCTCTTTCCCCGATGAAGACGATAGTTTCTCTGCCTCGATTTGGATGGCGTCGAGCTGCGACTTGACCGACGACTGCTGCTCGCTCAGAAGGGCCAGTAGCCGGATGTTCATTTGAGACCGGTACTGGACTAGCCGCAATTCAATTGCTGCGATTTAGTCACTCCAGCGCATGGATTCCCACACTTTCTTCAGGCTCTTCCACCTGGAATTCTTGCCGCCGGCCAGCCGCGGCCTCTGCAGGATGGCCGCCAATTCCCGAGACACGGTGTGACAGTCTGCCGCCAGAGCATACAGTGCCTTTTCGTGTCTTGACGTGCCATGGCCGCCGTGAGTGACCGTGGTAAATTCAAGGGCGAATTCGTTCAAGTCGTCGATAATGCTAGCGATGCGGGCGTTTTCCTTGGCGGTTTTACGGCCCGATTCTTAGAGCTCTTTGGCCTCGGTCACGAGACTCCAAGAGAAGTCAATAAAACTGATGACATTCGATGCCAGACTTATGGCGGTCAAAGGGTCCATTGTGCTTGCGGCATAGAAAGTCTGTTGCGCACTGGAATGATATGTAGTTCGGGCTGGGGTTAGATGTATCTTCGCCGTATTCACCTGAGGCGACGGGAGTTCCAAACTCAAGCCAAGAGGAATTTAGGCACCAATGACATCCTGAATGTGACCGCGCTGAGCTCCATTGGTTTGACATCTACGGATCCGCACCGCAGAGGGGCCAGGACGAAGGGACAAGAGTACCTACTGTGCATATTGTTGACTGACTGGGCAGACTGGTGGCCATTTAAGGATAGCGTAAAGTAAATTTAAATAAAAAACGAATCATGGCAGTTTGTAAGTTTACAGTGAGTTTTGAACTCCAAGGGGGGAAGCTCCTATTGTTACTGAGCTCTGAGCGATGTGGCCCGTGCACTGGGCGGCAAACCCCACATGATCTCAAAACTCAACTTCACTCTCAACCCAGCGCCGCAAGGTGAGCTGAGTGGTCACAAACTCAACAACAAGCGGGCGTCTTCTCATTTATCATTTTGCCAGCGCAAGTATATGCCAGAAAAAGCTTGGGCCTTGTGGAATCCGAACTCGCCTACCGCCTCAAAGGTTTACCTATTTGACGCCCCGCCTCGCCAATCTTTTTTTGCAGCAGCTTCATCGCAATTCACAAACTTGCGCTCCCGTTCCTCGTCTCTCACCCAACTGCGCTATCCAGACCCCCGATACGACTTCACTTCCTAGCAAGCCCCGAGGAAGATTGCCTGGACGGGCTTTGCTGCCGGTTAGCTGCCCAGCGCAAAGCGCCACCCTTCCGAGGACGCGCATCTTCACTCGCCGCACCTCCATCACCCTGGATCCGGCTCCAGGCAGCTAGCCGGCCATTTCACGACATCAAAGCTAGGAAAGCCGCTCAAAGCGCATCCGCCAAGCAGATAAGATGGCCATACTTTCCCACGAGAGAGCCATCCAGTCCTCGGCAGAAGGTACGACAACGCGATGATGATCGATTCGATCGCCGCATCCGCCCAGCCCTTCCCGACTCCCTTCGCAACCCCACCCCCGTGTTTTCACCATCAATCCCATTCTAAACGAACTCAACAGCATGCGAGTCTTTTGTCGACGTCTACTACCGCGCCATCAACGACAGCAAGACTGTCGCCTCCTACTATGTGAACAACAACCCTACCTATCGCGCTGCCGGCCACCCGCCCGCCGATATCTGCATCAACGGGCTCGTCGTCGCCACGCCTGAGGAGTGGGACCAGATGCTAGCCAAGCAGCGCCACATACCCGCCCAAGCCTCTACCGGCGGAAATCCCAGCCGTGGCGCCTCGCACGCCGTACGCTACGAGGTCGACACCTTCGACATGCACGTCATCAACCCCGACTACCGCTTCGCCGCCCCGCCCGCCGTGCTGGTACCGGACCCATCCAAGCCCGACCATGGCGCCGGCGTGCGCATCATGACGATGCTGACCGTTTCGGGTACCGTGCACTTCACCGCCGATAAGGAAGGCCTCAAGCAGCATTTCAACGACGTCTTCATTCTCGTCCCAAACTGGGACATCATCGCCAAGCACGGCTCGCGCGGCGTGAAGAGGTATCTCATTGCTTCGCACAACTACCGGGCTTTCTAGAGGCCGGATCATGAGCTGGCATTGGTTGGACATTTGAGCAGGGAATAGACGGAGGGTATTTTGTCATTATCAGCATCTATGGAGCCAGGACGGAGAATGGAGGAATGGAGTTCAGGGAGAGGTCTTTTTGCTTTCAACCTCGCAAACCAAAATGCATGGCAACACTTATTGCGGCGTATTGTACGATACTTGGATGGATCGCAGGACTGTTTGTCACCTGCAGTGGGATATGAGTGTTTAGGGTTCGGAAAATCACACCGACCCAAGGAATCATGAAAGAAATTCCGATTTGCTTTTCCTATACCTGCCCTCCATAAGACCCGTCTGCCCTAAGGTCGCTTTGTCCGACAATGACCGGTACCGCAAGACATAATGACTACAGCCATCACCATACCCTGTTCACCTGCTACAGACAATGAAATATGAAACACTCAACCATCACGATGTCTCCAAGCACTTCTTCCTCCACTCCCAATACCCAGCCCGGATACGATCCCACTTCTCCCCGAGCCGGTGCAGACAAAGTTCCGCTTGCTGCTTGTCGCCCTTCTCGGCGTAAATCTCCGCTAGCAAATCCAACGCGTGCGAGCTCTTGACGTCCTCGCTCTCAGTTCCAAGCCCCTTGACAAATCCCTGTATGAAGTCTTCTACGCTGCCTAGCTTCCTACCGCCCTTGACTAGCGCACCGCGGAGGTAATTCCAGGGGCTCTGGTTCTGCGGCGCAAGGACGATCTTCTCCTGGGCGTATTTCACCTCGCGATCGACAACGGCCGCCGGTGCCGCTGGGTCCGGCTCCGTGGCGGCTACACCGGGCGTGGAGTTGGCGGGGTTAGAGAAAATGAGGAAGAAGCGGTGCGACCAGGCTGAGTTGTTGCGCACGTCGTCGTCAATCATGTTCTCAATAGAGGCGAGTTCATCCGGGATACCCCACAACCCCAACTTCTCGACGAGATATGAGCGGTACGACCAAACATGGTAATTCTTGGTGTCCTCGGCGAGCATCTGCGCGAGGAACTGGCGCTCAGCAGCCCCGAAACGGGCAACCGCCGCAGCGTCGTCCGCGATGATGGGGTAGTAGTTGTCCACCAGAAGATGACGGTGGTGCCATATCTGGTAGTTCTTGAGATGCTCCAGCGCGACACTGTTCAGCCACTCGATCTCGTCAGGGATCGGCAGCTTCATGGCGAAGATGTTGGACGCCCGATACAGCCAGACGGTGTAATGCGCCGGGTTCATCTCGATGATGGTCTCCGTCAGTCGCAAACACCGCGGCGAGTACTCCTTCTTGGCCATCACAGCTCTCAGATACGATATCGCTGTCTCCAAGTCAGCGTCTGCCCATATCACCACCACCTAGAAAACCCCCTTACCTTCAGCATAGTCACTCGAATACGAGATACTCGCCAGCGCCGCCTCCGGCTCCTCCTGCGGGATAGGCACAACATCATCCCACTCCGGATCCCCCTCCAACTTCCCACTCACAGCCCCATAGAGCTCCTTCCGTAGCGCAGCCATCTCCCTCCTTCGTTTCTTCTCCTCAAGAACCTCACTCTCCGTAACCATAACACTCTCTCCCGTGACAGGATCCTTCCAACCAAGCCTCTCCCTCTCTCTTGCGTCCTTGAATCCCCGACTCGCAACCTCAAGACAGCTCAGCACCGTCCGCTTGGTAGCCCACCCGTCGTACTGCTCAAACGTATATCCTCCCGCGGCCCCCCAGTCGTAGTTCTTTTTCAGCGCGCGCACAGGCAAACTGGCGTCATTCACATGGCGCCACAGCTCGCGCTGGGATCTGGGCGGCAGACGAGCTCGTCCGGGCGCAGGCAGGCGCGCGAAGCGAACGGCGATCCAGGCAGCTTGTTCGTCGCGGGGGAGGGAGGCAAGGCCTTGCTTCCTGCGAGTGGCGTCGAAGGGGCGGGATTCGTCAGCGCGGAGGGTGCTGCGTTCTGAGACGGTAGTTGGTGTTGGCTGGGGGGTAGCTGTGGAGGGGGGGGCTGTAGAAGAGGAGGAGCCCTGCGGCTGCTTGGAAGCTGAAGGCGGGGAGGGAAGACAAGACGTGAGTAAGCCGCTGTGAGTTTAAATGGGAGGGGGTTTGGGGGCTAGTGACGGAGAAAACAAAGCCTCGAAGAGAGTCGCTAGGTCCGAAAGCACTTACAGTCGTTTGCTTTGGGCTTATGTGCCGCCTTGCCTTTGGGTGGCATTGTGGGTGTTGATGGAGTGTGGAATGGTGGGGGGGGCTCTTGGGACCGCCCAGTGGGCCAAAATTGGCTGGTGATTGCCGCCCCTTATCGAGCTCGGTCGCGGGGTAGCTGCGAGAACAATACTATCGTGAAACCTCAAAGAGCACAATACGAGCCAGATGACTCTCGCATGTCTTTTATTCCTGGCATTCCACCTTTTGAGCGATGCATGCGGCGTAGGGGGCCTCAAACAAGGGTCACTGGCACCGTGACCAGTGCGCGATACAGTCGGGTTTCCCACATTGATGCTTGGTGCCTTGTTGTATTCCTCGGTGGTCCCACTTCCAATGCAAGCAATGACTTCCCATCGTCAGTCGAATGCAGGGTGATCGAATGTGTATTGAGACTCTTCTGAGACTTGCTTTTGAAATTATATAGGCTAGGTAGTAATTACGTGAAGTAACCGCAAGGTAGACGGGGATCTAGACATACTGTTTGGGAACTAACATTACAATTGTTTTCCATCGCTGCCCGTACAATCTAAAAGAGAAGAACACTGAAGCCGACCGTATGCCTTGCCTAAAATTAGTAAGGTATTCGAACCACCGAACCCCCTACCAAGCCTTCACCGCCACCTGTGCGGTCCGGCGATACGTTTCACAATCAGCTCTCAACACCCCAGAACTTCCAACCTTCCCTCGCGCCGTTGTCGCCGTGCACACCAACGAGCCTCTCAACGCCCTCGTTGCCGTCGGCATTGAGGAAGTTGTCGAGGTCAATCTCCATGCCGCCGTGCTCGTCCTGGTCCATCCCGTTCCTAAGTACAGCTGGCCAAAGAACGCCAACGCCATCGCAGCCCAGAGTTGTCTCGAACTTCTGGTAGCCCTCCTCCTCTAGCTGCTCTTCTAGCCTATCCAGCTTTTGGCGTGACACACCGGGGCGCAGAAGCGTGATAGAGCACCCGCCGCCTCCAGCACCAGTAAGTTTCGTCCAGCCGATACCCTCATGATCCACCAACTCGCGAACTCGCTCCAACCGGGGGTGCGAGACGCCCAAAGAGACGAGCAGGCCGTGGTTGATAGTCATGAGTTCGCCGACCCCGCGCAGGCTCTCCTCATCCTTGGTGTCGAAATCCTCGTGCTCGATGAGTTCGATTGCGCTCTGCGTTACCCTGTCGACGGCGTCCAAAATGGATCCCACCAGCTTAGGGTGGGCTTCCTTCAGCTTGCGCACCTTCTCGACCTCCGCCGACGTAGATTTTGCTGTCCTCGTATCCACCAGGAGAAGGGGCAGCTCAGGGAAGTCCCATAGCGGTCGCACCGACGGCGGCTTGCTGTAGTCCGTCCTCTGGAACATCACCGCCTTGCCCTGCGTCGAGACAGTGTTGTCAACCCCTGACGGGTTGCCGTGGATGAACATTTCATAAACAAACGCCCAGCGATTGATGCGCTCCACCTGTAACCGCGCTTCGTCTGGCGGCTGATCCGGATGTGGGCCCGACAATGTCCTGAGCTGCAGGAGGAGTGCCGCTGCCATGCACACGGCAATTGTGGCGCTGCTACCAAGACCGGCGCCTATTGGGATCGTGGACCGTAGCGCATACTGGCACCCCGGGAGCGACGGGGAGCCAAGAGACAGAAACATATAGAGGAACGAACCGGCCGAGTTCTGGTGCACCTTGCGTATCTCAGCCGGTTGTTCGGACGAGACATCGCGGACGAGGGGCTGGACCGCAGCGACGAGATCAGGGTCGAGCGTTGTGACGAGATCGTAGTAGTACTTTTTCTTGGAGGGGTGCTGGAAAGTGGACCACGGGAGCTCGTCGATGTTCCACGAGTGCTTGAAGTCGATGTCGGGAAACGTCAATGTCACGGTTCTTTTAGACTTTGACAGTGTCGTGACGAGAAGATAGGATCGTAGCGAGATGGAAGCAGCTATTGCGGCCTAGATATACAGCACCACCAGGTTAGTTCTGCGTGCCCTGCGAGATTCTTGCAAATCGCTAGCAGCATCGGCGAAGGTTCGATGCGCCGGTGCAGATATGTCCTACTGACCTTTCCATGAACCACCGCGTGTTCGCCGCACACAATAACCTTGCCAGGCGCCGAGACCATGAAGGTCGGCATCATGGGACTGCTCTTCTTGCGGTCCATATTCTTCCGTATATCCGATTTGTCGTCGTTGCCGTTGACGTAACCGTTACTCGAGCCCTCCCCGTTGTCTCCGTTCGTGTGTAGGTTGTTTGGTTCGAGTCCGCCGACGCGCAGTCCGTTGACCCCGTTGATTAGCCGTTGCGTCATCGCTCCCGCCTTTGTCGGTGCCAGTACTACGCCCCAAACCGTACTTCGTACTTTCTCGTGATTTTAGGCGTGGTTGGGCGGCTCAGACACAACACAAAGGCAGCTGCAACAGGAAATTGGGCGCGGGATACGGCTCGGCGATTCGATGGCAGGCCTCGACAATGTTTGTGGATGCGTTGAAGCGAGACGGCAGCGAGGGGATTGGATAGTAGGAGGAGTTGTTGAATGCTCAAATGAGGGGATGATCCAGTTGAGCAAAGACCTAGGAAGCAACTGCAGTATCGATATGAAGAGTTGGCTAGAGCAATTGTAGTCTTGATGACGAGCTTTGAGGGCGCTTAAGTCGCAAGCAGGAGGACGAAGGTAAGGTATTATTTCCGGAGTGGGAGGTAGCTTGCCATCTAATCAAAGGAACCAGAAAGTGAAGGGTGGGGAGCGACAGCACAGCCCCTGGATCTGGGTGGCCCGAACCGTGTATGAGTACGCAATGTAATACGTGCAGGTGAACCAGGTGTCTTGCTCCAACGTGAGATAACAAGTTGGAACGGGAATGGAGAACGAGAAGCGATTGCGGCGGTGCCACCTGCAGGTATCACAATCCCCCTTTATTATCTGCACTTCAGATGGACATGGAGACCACTTGACGAAAAAGCGTTGGGGCAGCGACCTCAAGAACCGCACGTTGGACAGAAAAAAAGCTGCTGTCATTGGACAAGGATGGCAGCCCACGCAAGCTTCGCGGGGTGGCATTTCATGTTCTGGAAGCACGCTGATTGGCAGTGGATATTCCCAGCGAACTGGAAAACCTGCCCACCTTGTCGACAGGGGGCCCGATGTGGCCTTACATGACCGCCAGGGGCCGCCGATTTGCTCCCCCTCCTCCCGTCGCCACTTTCGTCGTCTGGAACCCCAATCGAATTGAAGTCTTCAATAGGTCAGCAGACCACCTGAGCATCCTTCATCAACCGAGCCCAGCTTCGGCCGTCCCTTCACCGACTGGCGACCCTTCTCTACGCTTCGTTCGTTATTGAAACCAGCTAGCCGTGATTGCGCAGACACGGCATGCGGAGTTGCACCAATTTACGACTCTGTATTCGTACAGAACACGGCTGATGCGCCTGGGACATGTGCAGATGCACTTGCTATTAGCCAAGTTCGCTATGAGCAACCTGCTGAGCTGGTTATTATCTCGAATGCAGCCCCTCGCATATGTGCGTTGCTGTCTCCGTATTGGGCAGATTCATGCCTATCGAGGGTGTCGAGGTGCGTATCACTGTTTGGGGGCGGGGTCAAAGGTGTTTGAAACGAGCAGTGCTGTTGGGTAATACCCTTCTGAGCTCCGATGTCGTCGTCGTGGTCCTTGGCGCGCAGTCCTGTCTGAGGTCATCGAGAGGTACATGAGACGGCGGCGCATCGGGCTTCACATGCGGGATAACTCCGGCTCCTCGGCAGGAGTTGCTTCGTGAACGAAGTTACGGCAGATTGCCGGCTAACTCCTCAGCTGTGGGTCCACCGTATTGCTACCTAAACACGTCAGCAGAGAGATGCCTCATGAGGCACCGGCTGACACGTAAAACCGAATCCAAGGCTTCGGACAAACACGTGGGAGAATACACGGAGTCGACATTTACACTGTAATCCATCACGTGAAGTAGCAAACAGCAAACAAGCCGCGATGAACGTCACCGAAATTGCCATCCTCCGCCTCGCCGCCGGGGACATTGATTCGGCCTTCACGAACACAGCCAAGCGGGGCCTCGAGATCCAGAATGATTGGCACATCGCCAACTTCCCACATCTTCCGTCCACGTTGGCAGAGCGGGCATCTCACTGTCTTCAACAAATCGAAGACCCTGGGAAGATAATGATCACCGCAGACTGGGAGTCTGTTGAGGCCCACTGGAAATGGATCCGCAGTGAAGAGAATACCGCGGTCATGACATCGCTGGGGAGCTATTTCACCAGCGGCCCGGACGACATGGTCTTGTTCCACTTGGATTCCTCCATCTTTCGCAACATCCCCGTCGACTCATCTGGAGAGTCGGCCGCTCTGCTTGATAGCCCTGCGATTAGCGTGGAGCGCCTCTTCATCGATGCGGACAAGAAAGACGAGTTCCTAGACAGGCTAAGCGTTGTTAGAAATCTGTTGAAGAAGGCCGCGGCTCCCCGAATGGTCAGGGGTGGCTGGCGTGTAGATGTCGAATCGGAAGATCGCCTTGAGTACGTCCTGGTTAGCGGATGGGAGAGTGTCGAGAAGCACACGAAGTTCAGCCAATCCCCCGAGGCGGCTCGAATCCATGAGATCAAACAGCTTGCACGGGAGGCAGACAGCAAGCACTACAAGCGCTTCTTGTAGACATGCTCCTCCAGCACTCAGGGACAGAAGTGGGTTGATTGATGAATTCCGAAGTTCGTTGAGGCATCAGCTACCTGCCCTTAGGCCTGTATGTTCCAATCATCATCCCACAAAATCCCGAGACGCCGTCGTGAGCCCAGTTCCCAAAACGCCGGAACTGGGCTGGCAAATGCATTCCCATGATGCCAGGCCCTCTCTTCGTCATCCGATCTGCACCCTAGATCAATAGTAGGTCATAGCTCATAAAAGCCCTTCATGCCGAAGCATTCTGCTTGTTACGCTTGGGGACCTCCTTGATCTGAAGGCCTGTGGGTTGGGTGTCAGTAACCACCTGTTCTGACATTCAAGACTCGGGTTTGCATACTAGGGGGCAAGCTCTGCTTAAGCTTGTCGGCCTTCTCGGAGTCGGTGAGGACCAGAGTGTAGAGGTGTCTCTGGCAGCGGACCTTGAACTTGATCTGCTTGCTGCTCTTGTTCTTCTTGATCCGGGCGGCTGCGAGCGTCATGTTAGAAATTCGTTCGACGCAAACCACCCCAGGTGGTTGGGCTCGGTGCCCAGTCTCTCAAGACAGTAAACGTACACGAAGCGTCCTTCCGCCGGCAGATCTCGATGAACTGTAATGCACCAAATTTGTCAATAATGCCCCTATAGCTTCTTCTCTACGCCAGCGCAACGCACCTTCTTGATATCGGCGATTTCTTGAGGCATTTTGGCGGATGTGATGGATTTCCGAGGTAATCTGGATTTGGGATGTCGGCGGGTGAATTTTGGCAACCTCGAAATATTTCTGTGCGGGCGGCGGCGGGCGGTCGAAAACAATTGGGCTAAGCTACCCCACATTGTCCGCTGAGTGGGTCGCCCGCGTTGACCCCTGTCTTCCCGTGTGGCTGACGCGTGTCTGTGGCGTCATCGTCACTTCCCTGGTAAGGACAGCTCAAGCATTTCGACGACGTTGATATTGCCACCGAGACTATTTCAAGTGCGCTATTGCAGTCTTCTTGCGCTGAGACGGCTTCCGTGTGTTGACTTGGCAATAATCATAATATAAACGACACAACTTCGATATTCCACGAAAATGCCTACGCCACTGGACAACGCGTTGAAATCAAGGGTGAGTGGTTTCTGCCCGGAGATTTGTCTTCTATAAGCTAACGTCAAATAGGGAGCCTTCCTCGGTAAGACTTACACGAAGCTCTGGTCGGATTTGAACCATCTTGCTAACCCTTCGCAGCATTTTCGGGCTTGGTGACGGGTGTTGCTGTCTGGGCAATCTGGGGAGGAGACATGTTTCCTGCCGAGTCCAACCCAACAGGAGATCCAGAGACTTGGTCTGAAAGCCAGATGCGGACTTGGCTTCGCGCAGTAGGTCTCCCGCTCTGAGCACTCTAGCGACAAGAGCCTCGAAAAGGGGCTCCCCACTGACCGAGAACCTCCAGCGAAATCTCCATCCCCACCGTTCCAATACCCGTGAAGAGTTGCTGGAGCGAATAAGGGCGAACATGCGAATTCCGAGACAGTAGTTAAAACAAACAAATACACTTACATTTCCATGTGTCAACGCCCCAACAATTATCAGCCACACGTGAAGGACTCCCCTGCTGTGCCCCCCTGAACGGACGTGATGACTGGCAAAAATTGGGCGACCCAAGAATCGAACCTGGGTTTGTTCGGGGGAGGTTGAGGGCCACAACGAACTGTACTGACCACTATACTAGTCACCCTGAAGCTGGAAAGTGGGCGTCCCAGGAATCGAACCTGGGTTTGTTCGGGGGAGGTTTGGAAGACCACAACGAACTGTACTGACCACTATACGAGACACCCCTTCACTTGTTGTTTCCATGATGCCAATAAGGTCCATATGATGGAGTTCTCTGGGTAGCTTCAGCCTCGGGATCCTCCTAACTGACAGTGTCCTGCAGTTTCTCTCTAATGTCGGGGACATGCCCCACTCTTGAGCATGGAAGCGGGCTGGAGCGGAATGTGTAAGCAGATTATGACTGTAGGATACGACAATCGTGTTGACCACTCATGATGGGCAGCTCGTCCTCTTCCGGTGAAAGCTTAAAAGGAAACTTAGGATGAAGAAAGGCGTGAAAGGATATGCCTGTGCTCTGTCATTCAAGTTGAGCGTGGCAATGGCTGCGGGGGACGAAGTACTAAGTACCCACGGACAATAGGTCGGGTAGTTTTAACCAATCAGATTGCCGTATTGTCCCCGCACCAACCGCTCTGCTGCCTGCAAGGTGGTTTGCGACGCGCATAATCCGTAGGGACAGCTTGCTTGTCCAGCGGCAGAGGTTCTGTCTTTCACCTTCCCAACTTCTGTCACCAGCATCGAGCTTGGTTTCATACATGAAGCCAGCGCTTGCAGAGACGCGCATAATCTCGCCATGATGGACATTTTTCAGGTAAGAAGCGCAACCAGTGCCTTCCTGTTTCGATCGCGCATCGCTGACAAGTTGCCATTTGGTAGCGCCTCGCGAGGTTTCTAGACCGACCCCTGTTCCCGTGGAAGCGATTGATCATCGGGTTCTCGGTCGCCCAGTTTCTATTCGAGGGGTACCTAGGCCTTCGCCAGTATGGAGTTCTGAAGCGGACGAAGCCGCCCAAGGTTCTGGAGCTTGAGGTGTCGCAGGACGTCTTCGACAAGAGCCAGGCATACGGGCGTGCCAAGGCCAAGTTCCAGCTCGTCAACAACCTCATCGGCCAAATCCAGAACATCGCACTCTACCAATTGGACATTCTTCCGAAGCTGTGGTCGTGGTCCGGCAACCTCCTCCTTCGTTTTGCGCCCACTCGGTTCACCGGCGAGATCTCGCAGTCAATCGTTTTTATCCTCGCTTTCCTGCTCCTCAACCAGGCCCTGTCGCTCCCAACTAGCGTCTACCATACCTTCGTTCTTGAGGAGAAGTTTGGGTTCAACAAGCAGACACCTCAGCTCTTCATCACCGATATGATCAAGTCCAATCTGGTTGCCTTTGTCCTCGCCCCGCCCATCCTGGCCGGTTTCCTGGCCATCATCAAGAAGACTGGCAGCCAGTTCTTTTACTATCTCTGGATGTTCGGCGCTGCTCTCCAGGTCTTCATGATTACCATCTATCCCATTGCTATTCTGCCCCTGTTCAACAAGCTGTCTCCCCTGGAGGAAGGCAAGCTTAAGACTGATGTCGAGGGTCTCGCCCAGAAGCTGAAGTTCCCGCTGCATGAGCTGTACGTCATCGACGGCAGCAAGCGCAGCGCGCATAGCAACGCCTATTTCTTTGGACTGCCCTGGAAGAAGCATATCGTCATCTATGACACTCTGATTGAGAAGAGCGAGACCCAAGAGGTTGTTGCCGTTCTCGCCCACGAACTCGGACACTGGAGCTTGGGCCATACCACCAAGCTGTTTGGCATCTCTCAGGTACGTCTTGGGCTTAGAACTAAAGAAGAAACCCAGCTAACTTAGCCACAGATTCACTTCTTCTATATCTTCTCTTTGTTCTCGGTCTTCATCAACAACAAGTCTCTCTACTCAGACTTTGGTTTCACCGCTCAACACCCCATCATCGTCGGATTCCTCTTGTTCTCCGACGTTCTGGGGCCGTTGGATACCGTCATCAAGCTTTTGATGAACATCCTGAGCCGTCGCTTCGAATTTGAGGCTGACGCCTTCGCCAACAAGCTGGGATACAATGCCGACTTGGCCCGTTCGTTGATCAAGCTCCAGATCCAAAACCTCAGCACCATGGATGCCGACTGGGCATTCGCCAGCTATCACTTCTCGCATCCCATTCTTTCTGAGAGACTCAAGGCCCTCAAGTGGGAGTCTAAGGAGAAGGTGGACATCAAGGAGGCAGAGAAGACCGATGTGGCGACTACCACCGGAAGAGATGAGCTTTGAGTTGGGAGGAGTTGAGGGATAGCAGTCCCTCGATCTTCTTCTTGCGGAATGTAACGGGAACGCTGGACGGCAGCGTGGTTGCGTGATTTGCCGACAATCTGTGTCTCACTACCGCGTCGAGTGAAGCTCGACAGGGGCTATCGTAGAGATCTCATTTTCTTTCGATTGGAACATCCAGGACCTGTCCCGATAGACCAGGTAGCAAAAGATACGTCAATGTACAACATCCAAACCTTGCATTTTCCCAGCCGTACTGCAATTCTTTGCCCCAAAAGACGTGATCTCTACGCCCAACCCACTAGAACCCTAACCCTCCGGTAGAAGATCCGATCTGAGACCAGGAGCGGCCCCAGAAAGACATGATTAACCAAGAGATAGGTGTTGAGAACTCTGTATTGCCGTAGCTATAATGTTTTAATACGAGTTTCATCGGTGAATCGGAAAGACGATGTGGTGCTGTCAGAGTTGTTGCAACTTGCTTCGGGGTTTGCTGCCTGGCAGCTGTCATCAGTGCCGCCAGCTGGCCGCCAAGCCAAAAAAGATCTGGGGTCGGCTCAACTCCAAATCGCAACTTCACCAAAAGCACGAACTTGCTGCCGGCGCACCTTGACTCAGCGAATTCTGGGCTCCTTCGCGACCGGCGCACGAGAAATTTCACATCCGCCAACATGCCCAGACTCGCCATTTCCACTCCCTTCTTCCGGGCGGCGCTCCGGCCGAGCTCCGCCTCGCAATTCGTCCCTCGCTGCATCGCGAACACCGCCGCTTCCACACGGTAGCTCCCTCCCTCACCCACACACCCTCCTCAAGCACAAACCAACTGACTAACCCCCTCTCAGATCCTTCTCCCATCTCCCCAACCTCCGTCCCACCCTCCAATCCCGCACCCCAACGGCCTCCATCTTCCGCCAACCAACCCTCTTCTCTCCCCCGACAACCGCCACCACCACCACCGCAGAGCAGGCCATCGCCGACGTTACCCCCAAGTCCTCCGTCACGTCGCATCCTGCCTTTGCGGGTGCGATGCAGGTCCGCTTCGCGCCACGGCCGACCATGTCCGGGCACAGCCGGCTGATTCAGAAGCGGAGACACGGGTTTTTGAGCAGGATTCGCACGAAGAATGGGCGGAAGATGCTGGAGAGGCGGAAGAGCAAGAATAGGAGTCGGTTATCGGCTTAAGGGGGAGGCATGTTGTGATGTGTGTAGAGGAGAGGGGGGGGAGGGAGATGGGAGGGGAGAAAGGAGGGAAGGAGATGTGTACTATGCCTGGGATGGGGAGAAGTGTACTCTACTACTGTGCCGGAGCATGCGGTGATAGATGAGAATTGCATGTGTTGGCTTGGGAGTTTCAGGTGTGTGCAGATTTGCGTGGATGTGAGTTGAGTGAGCGGTATGTCGGGGCTCTGCTTGGGGGTTGGAGGTTGTTCTGCGCCATGGTTTAGGGCATGGGACAGGCCAACTACGGCCATAATGAACCAATTCATCACAGCATCGCATTGAAGTTCCCTTGTAACTTCAGAGCCAGCATACCACCAGTCATAAAACCCAGCCCAAGCGGCATCACACACACCATCCCAAGCACCAGCTCCCTCCCCTGCCTTAAGCAAGACGGCAACATCAAACTGTCACATACGACCATACCCACTGGAGAACTCGGGATCCCGTCCGCTCTCCCATAGATAAGCCAGTGAGGGCCAGACTAGTAGTTGGGTCGGCTTCGACCAGCGAATCCCTGGTGTTGTATGTTTTTTTTGCTCCACTGTGCTCCATTTTTGCTGCTTCCTCAACGCAGACAAAGCGAGGTCTAGTGGCCGGATAGCTACGTGTTCGCATTGGATTTGAAGTTGAAGAGATATAGGGTTTTGGGGACTCTTTTTGGAAGCTAGCTGACGGCCTTTGGGGTAGGTGCTCTATGAGTGGTATTGCATGGTGACAACTGAGGAGGTTGAGTAGGCTTCCAGTCCGTTCCGCTCCGGCAGCACTTACACCCTTTGTCAGAACAAGTGGCAGTTTACCTCGATCTCAGCGGTCCACAAGCCTAACATCACACTGCTCTCCATCTCAGAATTCCATTATGCCAACTATGATGTATGAGGTGCCTAAAAGCAAAAGCATACCCTCTCCCCGATCACATCCTCTCGCCCCAACGCCCACAAACCACCCTAACTCCATCCTACGGTACCCTACCCACCCCATCTTACCTACCACTCCATGCACCCTCCACCCCCTCTCAAACAGGCGGCGTAACCCCAACCTCACAAGCCAACGTATCCGTGCTGCACGCCATCCCCAACTTATCACTCGCCTCCCCAATCCAAACCACAAACTTTCCCTCCGGGCTCGGGACCACCCAATTCTGAGCATTCACATCCCACACACTCAGATCCTTTCTCGTCAACTTCAGCGTGACCGTCTCTTCGCCCCCAGGGGCAAGGACACTCGTCTTCGCAAAGTCTCTGAGCTGGACGATGGGCGTATCGTACGGAATCTTTTCGGGAAACTGGATGTATGCCTGGGCAACGGCACGGCCGGGGAATTTAGTGCCGGAGTTTTTGATCGTGACGGTAAGTTCGTAGGCTAAGTCCCAGAGGGCGGGGTTTCCACCTTCGCCACCGCCGGATTCAGGGCCGGCGGTTTGGTTCTCGTTGTATCCGGCTGGGTAGGCGTATTTAGTTGTGCCTGCAATGCCGATGGCGCGTGCCTCGTCGGCTTCATTCTCGGGCAGCCAGGAGTAGAGGTAGCGCCAGATGTGCTTGAAGCCCGCAGGGGCAAGAGCTTCAGTTGCGGGCGGAATGTCGGTAGAAAATACGGGCGTGGGGCCCTTGGGCTGGCGTGCCGGAGGGAGGCTTGTCATTTCTGTGACGCGCTTGATGGTGGCCGAGGAGAAGCCAAAGGTGGTATAGCTGAGTCCATGGCCAAAGGCATACCGAGGCTTGATGCCTTGTTTGTTGAGCCAGCGGTAGTCAATGTAGATACCTTCGCTATAGGTGTCTTGTACCTGTCCAAAGGCAAAGGTTCGCAATTTTGAGACGCTGTCGGGCAGGTCGGTCTCGTTACGGGTGATTGAGTACGGCAAATGGCCGCTGGGCGAGACCTCGCCGTAAAGGATGCGGGCCAGACCCTCGCCAGCCTCCTGGCCTGGTAGATGGGCAAAGAGAACCGCCTTGACAGATGGAAGCTCGATCCAAGGCTCGAGAATGAGAGGGCCGACGGTGTGAACGACAACAATTACGTTCTTGAAATTCGCCGCTACATTCTTGACCAACTTGTCCCCATTGTGCCAGGCAGTTTGCTTGCTCTTGTCTCGGTCACCGTGGTTCCCCTCGACGATAAATGTATTCTCGCCGGCATCGGAGCTGATGAACACAATCGCGGCCTCCGTATCGCTGACGCTGGGGTTCGGGTATGAGTCTGTGTTGAAGAACTCAACTGTGCTAGATCGCCTCTTAATGGCGGTGATCGGGTCGTCAAAATAGGGGTATTCCGCAATCCCAGATCCCCATCCCATTCCCAGCGTGCCCTTGTTACAGGCCTTGTTCAAACATGAGTTCATCCCATCAGGATTGACCGCGGCACCAGTGCCAAAGACCTTGATGCGAGCTGAGAGCGGCAACGGGAGCAAGCTGTCATCGTTCTTTAGAAGCGTCGTCGCGTCTTGCGCCACCTGACGCGCCACGAGATTGTGGTTCTCCTGAACATTCACGAACCAGTTGACCTGCCCTATAGGGGGTGCGGCGGAGCCCGGGTAGAGCAAGCCGTCCTTGCTCTTGGTGTTGGATGAGAAGTTAGGAGGTGGAAAGTTCTTGTCTTGTCCGAATTGGTACCACGTAGCCACAACTCTTGTCGCCATATCGTTCAGCCTTTCCAGTGGAACGGAGCCATTCAGGACGGCTCTTGTAAGCTCATGCTTCCAGTAGCTATTACCAAACAGCGGAACCATGCTATCACCAGGCATTGACATGTCGAGACCAGCAAGGGCAGAGTCAACTCCCGATATGTCTATTTGACCCATTAGATCCAATCATAGCTGGGCTCAGTAACGACAGAAAAAAAGAGCAGGACATACGGGCAAACCAGTCCGACATGACGAACCCCTGAAAACCGAGCTCGTCTTTTAGGAGCCCATTTTGAAGATAGCTGTTTTGAGAACATGAAGATCCATTCACGGCATTGTAAGCGGACATCACGGCACCCACCCCGGCCCGGACCGCTTCGGCAAACGGCCAGAGGTAAATCTCATGAAGCGTTCGATCGTCTACCACCCGTCAACAATTCAGTCCTAAGACGATTCAGTCAGTGACCTACCGATATTAGCGCTGTAGCCGGGCTGTATGACATTGTACATGCGAAACATTTCCTGCTCATTGCCGACGAGGTGCTTTATGGTAGCAATAACGCCCTGCCCCTGGACGCCCTTGATAGTCAAGGCGCCTGCGATAGCCTGGAGGACCGGGTCAGAACCGAAGCCTTCCCAGTTGCGGCCGCCGAGCGGCTTCCGCCCCAACGGGCCGACAGTCGGCCCCAGGAAAACATTGGCCCCCTTTCCGCGAAACTCCTTGCCGAGAGCGACGCCCCGAGCATATATCAGATCCTTATCCCAGGTCGCCCCGGTCGTGATACCCGCCGGGAAGGCCGTGATATTGTCCGTGGCCGCGACACCGAGAGCCGAGTCCTGTAGACAAAGCTGGGGGAAGCCAAGGCGAAGCGCGCTGCCTGTATTCCCCACACACGGTCTAGTTCAGACGATTAGCGAGTAGCTCGAAGCGGAAGCTGCGCGATATCAGCTCCTAGTTATCTGGCTAGCACTCACCCTGTTCAACAGTTAGCCTCGCTCGGTAGCTTAGTATGTTTCGGATGCTGCACACTCACCCATGTAGATACCAGGACCGCCCGTGATGTTCGTCTTCTCGGCCAGGGTCATCTGTGAGACCAAGGCCTGTGCCTTCGCATAACTGTCCTTCCACGATGGGAGCCAGCCGCCGTGGGGCGCGGGGTAATACGAGATGGCATCGAAGCCCTTGGGGACGGCATCGCGGGGGAGCACATTCCCCGCAAGACAGGTACTCTCAAAGATGCTCAACGAGAGCGAGAGCCAGAGGATTCCGGCGCCGAGCACCATGTTGACCAGAGACGATTGGCTTCCGTTACTAAACCCGAATGGTGGAAAACATCAACTGGGCGCTTGGGACTAAGGAAAGGAGCGGTGCGGGAGGACGCGAGAGTATAACGGGAAGTATATTCAGCGGCCCGTCACACCATGGGAGGAGCCACAGAGCCGTGCTTCTCTGCGGGGTCATCGACGAGGTTACTTTTCCAGGTCTTGGATAACCTAGGTCATGGCAAAAACAAGGTCTCTTCATGACCCGGTGGCCGGCAATCTAAATCGTGGCGACACTGGAGGTGACGACGAATGCAGACGGGCCCATTTCCTCTTGAACGTGTAAGTGGCCGTTCCTGGCTTCTGATTCGCTGGAACCGGGCGAGCTTGGAGATTGGGGTACTCGAACGCCATCCCGTCAGGTACCGAAGCGCCACTGGAGATCATTTAGAGTCAAGATGTTTCCCACCGGAGTTCCCGTGTTCTGTTCATTGTCGAGTACAGCGAGGATGTTCCAACCTGTTACTTGTTTCCATCTCATGTCTTTGGTTCTGTCTTCGCATGACGCGAATCCGTTACTTCGAAAGGCGGGGAACCCTGCCGCCGCACCGATCAGAAGACTCGACCGAGCAGAGGGGAGGCGACGTTGGCTAGAAACCGTCCGGCTTGGGCACCATCGCAAGTCATCGGCCGCTCGGCCGTTGCGTTGGGCTGCCCAACGCCGGAATACCCGACGTCGCACCTGCACGGTCTAGTGTTGCACTGAGAGCCATGTGGTCTCTCCAGCGTGCGTCTGGGATTCGGGCGATGCTGCGGCAGACCAGAGGTGTGGGTGGAAGCCAGGTAGGATTGATGGAGAAATTCCTGGGGAAAGAAGAACGTGGCCTGGCGTTGTAGCCATTCGTATGCAGTTATCGCGACGATGCAGGATAGTTGACGAGCAGTCTCGCTTGTGCGGCAGGTCCGGCATTCGAGTCCCAATAAAGTTAAGCTGGCCGAGAGATAGATTCCGGGATCAAAAACGGCCCCTAGAGCGCCCTAGAAAAGGGGCGTGTTCCTGCAGCGGTAGCTGACGTGCATGACGTTGGCATGTGATCGTGCAGGAACGGGAGATTGTGCATTCTTCGTCCCTTCCTCGATCGGGGAAGAAGCATCCCTCAACGTCATGCGAAGAGACCCAAGCGAAGCAGAGAAGCAGTCGAGAAACCCCAAGAAGATCGCCCTACCGGGAAAAGAATTGTAAGCGAGCGCAGGCGCAAACCTCAGCAATGCCACATTCCCTCCCCAGATACCACAACGCGCAGATCAACGAAACAGGCCAACACCGACTGGCGAACAATGCGCATCAGGGGCTCTCGGCGACCCCACGCCCTCGATCCCACTCGCGCGCACGCCTAGTCCACCAAAACCCAGCATCTCCAACACCCCAAACTCGACATAGGTCTATAAGAGCGGTATGCGCAGAATGCAGAGTTAAAGTCGGGGGCTGAGCGGTCGAGGGTGACAAGCAAAGCCGAGGAAGTGACAAGGAGTCAAAGGGTTATCGTCGGGGTTCCATCTTGTCCGGGCTCAGATATTGCCCAAGCTCCAAAGAAAGACAAGGAGATTAAAGAAAAAAGGCTTCTAGATTCCTTCTCATCGCGCCTCCGCAGCTGCATACAGCTCCAGGCTAGCGTACCGGTTCACTGCGCGGCGAACCCACGTTGCCCGTCGACGTTACCGCTTTCGGGTATTACCGCCGCAGGAGTTCGCGGCTCTACGATAGTCACCCTTGCTAGTATGTCCCATGAGCGGACGCGGGGGCGGGTCGACGTCGAGATCGAGACTGCAACTCGTTGACGATGCGATGGAAAGTGGATGGGGGTTCCATCTTTCTTGCGCGGAGCCCAAGCTCTCTCCTATACTCATGGTTGTCGACGGGTATCTATATAAGATGTTGATCCCACGACTTAAGGGTCGATATTACCGGGCACTCCACCGACAAGCCTCCCATCGCACCCGAGACACTGCTACTGAGCCGACAACATGAAGGCTACATTCTTTACTGGTATTGCAACCCTGACGGCCGCTGCCCTGGCTTCGCCGGCGGCGGTCGTGGAGACGAGAGGTAAAAACCAGCCCTGTTCTCCCACCAAAAATGGACTAACACAAGTTGCAGATGAGTCCGTAACGGCTGCGCAGTACAACAACTTCCGGTTGTTTGCTCAATACGCTGCCGCTTCGTTTTGCAACAACGAAAATGCTGTCGGCCAGAAGGTCAGCTGCGGAGGAAACTTCTGCCCACTTGTCGAGGCCAGCAATGTGACGACCCACGCACCTTTGCTGTATGCATCCCCTACTACGGACACTGCCTGGGTATCACTGACCGTTATGTAGTGCCTCTGCCATTGACGCTCGAGGAATCATCGCTCTCGACCACACGAATAAGATCATTGTTGTATCGTACAGGGGCTCCGTCTCTGCGCGCAACTGGATTACCGAGTAAGAGCCTCAGCACTACTTCTTTCAAGGACCTTCTGTCTAACATCGAACCCAGCTTGGTCTTCCCTCAAGTGCCGTGCGATTTGACCCCCGGCTGCCTTGTGCACACGGGCTTCCTTGCCTCTTGGGTCGCCCTCAAGGCCCAGACCCTCGCGGGTCTCAAGACCGCCACGGCCGCATATCCCAAGTACACAATTGCCGTCACGGGCCACTCCCTCGGCGCAGCCATCGCCACCATCGCCACGGGCTACATTCGCAAGGCCGGCTACAAGGCCGACGTCTACACCTACGGCTCGCCGCGCGTCGGCAACAGCTACTTCGTCAAGTTCGTGACTGAGCAGGCCGGCGCCGAGTTCCGCATCACCCACGAGGCGGACCCCATCCCTCGCCTCCCGCCCATCCTGTTCAACTTCCGCCACACCTCCCCCGAGTACTGGATGAAGGAGCCCACCGCGTCCGCCGCCGATTTCACCGTCTGCTCCGGTTATGCCTCCATTGCTTGCAACGCCGGCCAGACCGGGTTCGACATGAACCTCCACGGTGACTACTTCGAGCCCGTCAACGGCTGCGAGGCGCTGCCGAGCACGCCCTGGAGGAGAGATCTCACCGACGCCCAGCTGGCGAAGCAGCTTGCTGAGTGGAGCAAGGAGGATGTGTCCTTCGCGGTTGGGTTGGTTGACAGGCTGGTTTAAGTGGATGGCAGGTGTAGCAGTTTGCTTGGTTGATAGGGAGGTAGCGGGATTAGCGATGCGATTTGAATATTATTGATAATTTGATGAAAGCCTTTGAACTGGGTGGGGTGGGATGCGTTCTTGTCGAGGGTGCATTCTTCCTGTGAGAAGTGGTAAAATTGACATTATACGCCCTTTTTTGATACTCCGTCTAAAGTAGAGGTCTTGGAGTATTTAGCATTCACGATCTGCTGAGAGCTGACAACTGAGTTTCGATTCTCTTGAGCTGAACTCTTCCAATGATATCATGGTCCCTGACCATAATACACCCCCGTAGCGCCGAATCGTCCCATCTGCAGTATTATCACCCTCCAAGAAGGAGCAGTACTCGCCAGTAGTGTCTATCCCGAGTTTCGTACTTTTCACTCGCTCCGCCAGAGACAGCAAGATCAAGAGGAGGCATAGTAGATAGGATATCGTTTCCGCTAGCCACGCCAGCATTCCATTCCATTACCAACTAGAAACAGAATCAAGGGTCCTCCCTCGTCAAGAGGATTGACTAGACAAATAAACGAATGAACAAATGCCCGCCCAGCCTGGAACCCTAGACCCCAGAAAGAACCACCAGCCAAACACCAAAACCGGCCGACCGCTGAAATGTTGCAACGATTTGCGATTCCTGTCCAATAACGCCATTCGCTGTGTAGTGTAGATATATGAACCTAATCATGAACCCTGAACGACGCCGCATCGCCCTCCTGTTCCCAGTCCGCATATCAAAAAACCAAAAAGCTGTAGGCATCTCGCTATCTGTCGTGAAGATAACACAAAGCCGGGTCCCGAATTTCCTTTCAGCCACAGATGGGGTGGGGCAGGAGGTAGAACAAAATAAATGGTAAATAAGGGAAAGCAGCCATCCATCCCTCTTCTAAGACCGAATTGTGGCCTTTGCTAGTGTTTCTTCCGGCTACTGCCGCCATGGGTTTCCCATTCCCCACGCACCCTGGAACTTGGCTCGCCACGATATTGTTCAAGGCAGCTTCATATTACGTCCGCCCGTGCCATGCCTGTTCCGCCATTTGAAGGGGAATGCCGTTATACCATCCCCAATTCTCCCGGGTATCGAAATTCTCCTTCTCCTTACGCGGACCGGTATTCGTTCAACATTCTTCACCTATGCTCTTCCCGACGGTCTTCACCCTGCCCCGGAGTGCCACGGGCTTTGGGCTCGCGTCTCGTAGCGGCATCCTTGCGTCGTTTGCCTCGGTGATCGTATCATCGACGTCCCCATGGGGTACCGTTGTCGTCTAGTCAGTCTTCCAGTGGGTGCCTGCATCCCCATCACCACCCAGGTAGAGCTCAACAGCGTAGAGACCCATTGTAGCGGCAATATTGATCCATCGCCACATGTTGCCGCCCGCGTCACCAGCCCGTAGTGTCCACCCCACGTCATCGCCTGTGTTCGACACAGTGAAGTGCTGCAGAAGCAGGCTGGTGTACACAGCAATCAGCATCGACGGAGAAAACCAGCTGAGGAAGCCCAAGAGGCGGTTTGCCCCTTCACTATCCTCAAAGTTGGGCTCGTCCATGATCGCCGTTGCCCCAAGCTCCCTAACCGCCGGGATAATCCTTGTGGCGCAGTAGAATACAATGATTCGGTATGTGAGCGAAATGATGACGCTAGGTGTAATGGTCTGGAACGCGGCGTATAGGAACTGGAAGGACGAGCCAAAGACGGATGGCAGGCTGCTGAGTATGTGTAGCAGCGTGGAATACGACGCCATGATAATCGGCGGTAATGGCGGAAATTCGGGTTGCGCAGCAGCGGCTTGCTCTGCGGCGGCAGCAGCCTCAGGTGATGGCTGATAATCCGTGAATATCTGGTAGACACACAGGACGATGTAGGCGAAGAGCAGCGAAGACTCAACCGGGTTTCCCCTTCCGCTACCGATGCCCAATGCACAGAGGAAAACAGCAGAGGTCATCGTGACGCCGATGAGAGTAGCATCTATGTTGCTTATTTGCGGGAAATTCGCCACGCGCCAGAGGAAGTATACTGCGCTGGAGATGATGGAGCTGGAAAATACAAGGAGAATGATCTATGAAGACGTTAGCAAGGCACGACGAAGCTTCAGCAGGCTATAACCTACCACCCAAGTGTCACTCCTTCCACGATTAACCAGCCATCTTGTAATTTGGCCAGCGGCCTGGATAACCAACAAGCTGCAAAATCCCTCCAGGAGCTGGAAAACGGGGCTCGAGTAGCTCAACACGTTGTCCCATCCTCCGAGAGCGACCGTCTCCACGATGCCATCTTGACCAAACAACCACTCCCATAAGCTGCTCGGCTTATTACGCGTTGTAACTTGGGAGATGGTGCGCGACACCCAACCCTCACCGGCATCGACCGAAAAGCGACCCAGCGCCCAGATGAGAAGGGCGGGGAGCACGATCCATTGCGACCAGCCGATAAGGGTTTTGAAGAACCACCGCACGCGCGACTGCTCAGGTGTTAAAAGCCTGCTCGTGCTGTAGAAGGCGTAGAAGAGAAACAGGGCCAGCGAGTAGCCCAAGCCTGCGTCACGGCCGCCGACGTCGAAGGCAATGGGTATGGAGAGCACGAGGCTCAGCAGGAAGACAGAGCTCGAGAAGGCACTGATAAGCCACATTGTTGCGGCGGGCGGTGTATACTCGCCCGCTGCGTCGTCGAGTGGGCAGCACGCAGTGCCGTTGGTGTCGAGTCGAGATGGGAGGGGTTACAATGTGATCGGGGTTGGAAGGCGGGGGGCGTTGATGAAGCGTGTTGCGGCCACCGTGCGAGGAAATCGAGACGTTGCGGGGCTGGCGGTCTGTCTTCTGGTTGTAATAAAGAATCGGCGTCGTCCTGGTAGGCAAGTATTCGGTAGACCGGTCTCGAATACTGCAGTGTTGATGGGCCGTTCAATCGTCTGAGGTTTTGGAGGTCGTAGGACGTGTGGTGCGCTTGTCAGGCAGCTGCCAGAGGGCTCGATTCGTCAATGTCGGGCTGTTCTTGCTCGCTACAGGGCCAGTGTGTGGGCAGTGTGCCGGTGTGGGCAGTGCGGGGTGGAGGGATGGCTGAACGATGGTTTCCTTGGTCGTGCGTCAATGTCGGTGTCGATCCTCGGTGGGCGTAGTTTTTGAGATCCCACAGCGTCCTGCCTGGCAGGCCCTGTTTCCCGTCGTCTGCCCGGCAAATTTTTGCACGTGTTCGATCTGTGGCTGCAGCTCGTCATCTAGCTTCCGACAGCAAGCAGGTATCCACATGAACCATTACCAGCGCATCAACACTCCCGTCGATGGAATTTGCTGCGTTTCGTGGGCTCTGAAGCTGTAGCTGAAAGAGAGCTGTGACAGCCAAATTTGGCGGAACGGGAAGTGTTATCACCACGTCTCGTCGCGTGCGCAAAGTTGTTCACGCAAGGGACAAAGGGTATGCATGTAGGCCCTAGACGAAGCTCGACATTAACGCTGCTTGGTGCATTTTTTGTCGTCAGAGGTCCCAGACATGTGACAGCCAACCAGACGCGTAAATTAGCACCACACTCTCAAACATGCACCGAGGCTGCCAACCTCGCGTTCCGCCAGGCTTGATGACAGTTGGTCCAACGGTGGCTCAGGAGGTTTTCATACTGGGTGTAAGAAACCAAACAAACAGATTTTATTTTTCTTCTGATATATCTCGCTTCCCGCAGCTCCTTTCATGCCGCGCATTTTTGCTGGCGGATGAACCAGCCGCGTCGTTCCACCCCGCGCCCTGTTCACGGCAAATTGGATGTTCAACTTGGTGTGGCCCGATGCGGCATATGTGGTCGCACTGCACATATTGAACTTCAGATTGTCTCTTAGGCGAACCGATGCAACGTCGTCCGAAATCACCTCTTGGTAAAGGTGAATGCCGGCCTCTGCCCTCTGCTCGGTGCAGCCCCTTTCGACCGCCTGAGGGACAGCGCCCCACCTTCTCCATTCAGAGTTGACGATGCATCTGAGTGGCTAGCCTGCTGCCACAGACGATATGACGTCGCGGGCGGCAGAAGGAGCCGTCTGACAACAGGTTACATCCAAGACCTCCAACTCGACAAGACCAAGTCCAAGTAAACACCGCGATTTCAACAGCCAAGTTTCAACAGCCTTAACACGACAGCAGCAAGTACAGATAAGCCATGTAGGTGCCACATCATAAGCGGCTTGTTTGTATCAGAATAGCCGGTAAGATACCTAATGCCAATGAAAGGCCTTTTGAGGATATAATGCGTCCTATGACATGAATATTTACGGCTCTATCTGCATCGTGAGATGCCTGGATTATACTAAGTACACGATACTGAAGGGTCTTTTTAATGTAATATGGCCTATAAGACTAAGACTTGTGGACTTATGGACTTATGGACTTGTGGCCTGCCTTGACTGGAAGAAGATATCCGCTTCCACATGGAGGTACCATGCAATAGACATTCTTCAGAACAGGTATCCAAAGGTCAATTTAATGACCAACTTGCTGTATAGTAAGTTCACTCTGTGCCTGATACCTCACGCTAGCAAATGAGAACCAACAACTACCTAAGGGTTTCGCACACATGGCAGGTGCTGCCTTCACAGATAGGATGAAACTTCCCTTAGCTCCAGGAAGGAACGCTCAAATTTTAGAAGTTCTGGCCTTTATCACCTCTGGCCCAATACTAGGTAAGCATAGAGCAACAGTTGATAGAACCTGCCAATGGATGCTGCGAATTTGATGGCATCATGAATAATAAAAGCGCCACAAGTCACGATCAAACAACCACGCCCGGTTTTCTAGCAGACATGTAGTTGGTTGCTATTCACTTGGTACGTCAGTTTTAAACAAGTAGGTAAGTCAGCAGTCTAACCCGGCGTTTTGTGGTGATTTAGAGTATTCTTCTCAGCCAACAAATGCTCACGATACGCTCCCCACTGACGGATAACGCAAGGGCAACGATATGATGCTGATTGGGCACGCCTCTGAGTACCCAATACATCCCAACCTCTCCCGAACAGGATGTAAATTAGGCCTAGCAGATGTCGGGTTGGCAGAGCCGACTCCCACATCCCGATAGTTACCAAGGGGGATCTTCGTCGGGCGCAGACTTGCGGTGATCAGCTCGTTGCGCTCGTCTAGCCGGAGATGTGTCCAAAGTACTCACTGAAGAGTGTGCTGTCACTTCGATATCGCTTTCTCGGTCTTATTTCCTCTGAGGTATGCAATCTGGGCGAATTGCCCTTTGCACTAGGTACCTTAGTACTCATAGCGCCAAAAGAAACATCCGGAAGGTATCCGCCCTTGGAGACCTGAGTTTTCTGAGAAAAAAGCAACAAAACGATGCAACATGCATCTATTCGAGAGCGAGGCAACCGCAGATGTCACCATCATGCCCCTATGAGCAACCCAAGGCTTGCTTTGTTGCCAGGCTCTGCCTTTTCGAAGCCCAAGGTCACTTCATCGAGGCGCGGTTCGCTCGCCTCACGACCCTGAATCCCAGAGCCTACCAGTTTCTAGCGTCCACGACAAGCCCCCTTCAAAAGAAAACATCGGTGGATGCCTGACAAGCATCACGACCAAGGATCCCACGGACAGACTCGCTCCAACTCGGCCTTAGGCCCTGCTGTTGATGTCCGACCACTCCCGACGATCCCTCGCCTCGCCCATCGCGGCTGGTTCTCCAGCAAACAACACACCCGGCGAAGGCCCGCCCCACAGCGACGGTGGCAAAATCCCGTATATACCCGGTGCTACCTAACCCACGAAACGGCAACTCTGGCCCAAAACGCTGACACTGGCTGTGTAAAGGTACCTCAGGCACCTCCGCGGCAGCGCATCCATTCACAGTTGAGAGCTCTCACTGCACGCCATCAGGCACCACGTAGAGTAAGTCCTGCGTTCTTAAAATTTCCAGGGGCTGTCTGGGGCTATGTTTTGATAGTGCCCCTTTTCAGTTGTTGTGTCTGGGGCGCACACACACCATCGACCTGACCCTTCGTCCTGGCTGCCCCCTATTTCCTCGCAACGAAATAAATCCCAGAAAAAACCACCCATCAAACGATGGCGGAAATAACTACTTGGTATCAAACCGATAAATATCTGCATCCCCCGCAAAGCCGGGCGCGCCAACCAAATCCCGAGACCCATGGCTCATCCGTTGCCTCGCGGTAGCATCAATCGGGATTCAGCCCCGATCGGCTCACCTCAAAATGCCGCAGCCTCGCTCACTGCACACCGAAGAGCCTCGTCAGTCAATCAATCAGCCGCAACGCATAAAAGATTACGTATACCACCTCAAAGTCCCGGAAGCGCCGCTTTATTCCCGATTCAATTGAGGTTTGGAGGTGAACGTCCATATAAGTCGGGCGTAGAAGTTGGAGGTTGCCCCTGAACTTAGAAACCTACCCGGATTCCTGCCACACCCAAAACACAGGTTGATCACCCCGGGGTATCCGAGCCGGCTGTGTAATCGCTGGCCGGCCCCCCCAAAACAAAAGGGGCGTTCCATGAGAAGAGAAGGTGGCTGAATAATAGATCGCGACGTCACATCACTGGAAATTATCGAAGATACGAGAGAGATTAGACATGTGAGTGATCTGGACAATTGCACCTGATTTATTTGTCTGCTGCCAATTGAGGGCGCAGCCAACCCCCTGCGATTGATAGGCAATTTCCCCGTTTTTGGATTCCTTCGTGTGAGGTTCAACACCATGTAAGTCGCCAATCCCATCACGAGGCTGAACGGCCCCCTGGCGACGGCACCCCAGATCGACAGCAAGCCTCAAAAGCGGGCGCAAAAGGAGCCATGGAACAGGTGGCACGAGCCAGAAAACACCGCTAATCGTTTCCTTCCCAAGCTTTGGGTTCCGTTGCATTCTCCCAATTCCCATTGCCCCTCATACACCGCGCTACCAAGCTTTGTGCGCCAAGCCAGGGGCGTCTACGAACAGCTCAACCTGCGCATCTGCCAGCGCGTAGATAACACCTCAGTTGGGCACGATCACCAGCTAAGCTCGGTGGCAAAAGATGCCGGAAACCGATCGGCGAACTCCAGGGCTTCGTGCATGAACACGAAAGGAGGATGGCTCGGAATGGGAACGCAGGGGATTTCTTTGAAAATTGATACCTTGCGCGAAAGTGACTGTACCAACAAGTAATGGTACCTGCTTGCCAGGCAATCGAGCTCATCTGCCGAGATACAGTCAGGGAACCGTTGGTAATAGGGCCCACCTTGCAGCGATCCAGGTGGTTCGCTTGATGAGTTGATAGGGCTGCATACCGACCGTGTCACTGGACTGTCGACAAATGAGCGTGACAACTCGAACGGCAGCCAGGTTAGGGGGTATGAGCCGTGTCTTGCACAATCAGATCCAGCTAGGAACATCGGCTCAAGGGGAAACGGAAAACGACGGTGAGAAATGGGGTTCCATTCATAAGCCGTGGGTGGAGGGTCCAGAGATAATATTGAGAGGGACTTGGTGGCTGCCACTGGCGAGGCGAAAAAAGTGAGGCGGACGTGCGTCCGTTTTCGAAACTGGCCAGTGAGAAGGGCGACTTTACCAGTCACTTGGACACCACTTTCGCAGGCCAGTGTGGCATTCCTCAACGTGCAGCACCAGTGAGCCTAGTGGACCGTATGGATATGGCGGTGTGCTAAAAGAAACGGTACTTGTGACTTGAGACGGGGGCCTCCTCACAACCGTCAACACACTTCAACTGGCCGGACACAGCCGAAACGCAGCCTCCGACGAGAATATAAATAAGAGTGCTCTGCCCGGCTTCTGCGGCGCGTTCGACGACGGTTCCATCACCCCGACTCATCGCCCGATCCGCCGTGATCCCTCAGACCAACATGTCGTCCTCTTCATCCATGAACAAATATTGGATTCCCCATTTGGATATCCACAAGAAAGTCATCACCCAAGAGCTTCAGTACTACCTTGGACCTGAAGCAACAGTGAGGCCATATACCCGCGAGGTGTGTAGCTACCTTTAGTCGATCTGGATTATGGCTGACTGGTATGGCGTCAGGGAGAAGACGGTTTCTTGATCACGACACCGGGATCGTGCTTGACAGATGTGAGCCGGGGGTCGGGCGGATGCCGCAGCCTTGCCAAGGCGCGAGACTGACTTCCTGTGTCCAGGAGCAGATCGATGACATATGCGTCAAGTCAAAGGAAATGTGGGAGAGGCAGGCAGCAGCAAGGGCGTCAAGCAGGTCGGACAAGCCCCTGAAGCGCCCACTCCACCAGCCCGTCGTAATATCCAAGGCGGGCGGAAGCAGCAGCAGCGGCAGCTCCTCGAGGCGAAGGAAAGACGACCGCTGGAGGAGCGGGCAGGACGAGAGACGTCGAGCCTGAGCGCGAAGCTCTAGACGACTACCAAGACGAGGCGAGGCGAATGGCGATCGTTGGACAGTGCTGCACCAGGTGTTTGACAAAGAGAGTTTCATGAAAGAATCGCATGAGGTCTCATGCACAGGGGGGAGGGCAGCATGCCGCGATCAGCCACTCCCGAGCTGTGACCGAGGTCGAGATCTGGAAGGAATGGTGGAGGGCAAATAGGGGGCCAGAATGCTTGATGCTAGTAGATGGGAGGCGCATAGGAAATGCTGGGCCTGTGGTAGCATGGCGGTGGTGAGTTGGGACTGACCAGCTACAGCGTGCCAGCTGGCGGTGCGTGAGCCCAATAGAGGCTGCATTTTCCTATCGTCGGCGGATAACTGCATACGTACGCCGGGTTATGCAACCGGAGAAGAGGAGCTAGCCGAATTTTGAGCGGTCTGCCAAAGAAACCCAATTGCGTTGTCCAGCGGGCCCCGTGTGCATCGGACCCGGAGAGGGATGAAGGGGCGGAGTGAGAGATGTCATGGGAATTGCCTAGACGCCGCAGCAAATATCTCAACGAGGCAATTGTGGCAGTCTTGCAGTGGCCGATAAGCTGCAGTGTCGAGTGGTCGCGGCCAGCTCTTCGGACATTTTCAGTCCAGTGGCTCCAGCCAAAACCAAACGGTGTCTCTGATCCGTCTGAAAAGGCATTAGAGAAATCTCCACAAAGCTGATGCCCAAACAAAAAGGCCTTGATTGCGTTGCGACAGGCTCGACTTACACTCAGAACAAGTCCCCAACTAATGCTGCAGTGCCTCTTGAAAATGGAGCAAGTCCCATGAAGGATGCGACAGCCTGCCTCGACCTGCCTCAACAGTAGGATGGCCGACGGTATCTTCTGCGTCGGCGTGGGTCACCCTCCGTTTTGGTCGCAGCTTTCGTGCAATGGGTAAAATGCGAGTCGCCACCTGGGTTGCCCGACGTGCTCTTTTCCATGACGCGCAGGCTCAATACGGCCGGAAGCAGCGCCACTGCCGCAGAGCGTCCCACAGCATATGCCGTAGCACTCGTTCGGAAGTAAGCTCTTCTGGTGCTGGCCGATTGGGACCTGTGGCTTGACAAGGCGCTTCGGAAGGCGGTGCGGAAGAAGGATCTATCCGTAGTTGGGTTGACTGGTAAGTGAACTCCTCCACCTCCACCAGGAGTGAATTGTTGATGAGCTGGTTACGCATAATGCCTTGATGCGACTTCTTTGGGCAGGACTGCCCGAAGGCACGTTAACGGGTGTCCGGGGAGACGCTGTCGCCACCAATGCTGACATTCTTAGGCCTTGAGGCGTCCACGGAGGCCTCGTATCGCTGCACATCGAGGGATCCGGCGGACCAGATAATGAGGGCTTGCACATGGACCATTGGCCCTCCACGATCCGAAGGCCTTTTTCTGTCGTTTGGGGGGTGTATGGAAGTGATGTAGCCGACGACATTCACCCATTCTCCGACGCGCGTTTCCTGCGGCCCGAGACGTTCGAGAACAAGATCCACGTTGACCAGGGCGCAAACGGAGGGACTGTCTTGTGGATACTGGTGCTCAAGCCTCAGAGTAGCTGAACCCGGCGAGTAGGATGTGACGCTGCGACATGTGTTAGTCTTTCATCAGGATGATGTTGCGGAACTCGCGGGTAAAGCGCCAAATCAACAGTGGAAATGGATGGGGCCACGAGCCGATGGTATCAGACCATGAGAGGGGGGGAGAGCAGGAAGTTGGATGTGGTTTTGTTGGTGGATGCGGAAGAACGGTAGGAGCTGAAGGACACAACCGAGAGACTCACCATCCCAAGAACCTCACCTTGTCTCTCACCTCTCTCATTGGCAGTGTTGAGAGAAGGCAGAAGCTTGAGGGAGGAGGGCCATTGGCCATTTTCGACGCCAATTATCTGAAGAAATCGCCAGTTGTTTTCAGTCTTTATGTCCTCCGCCATCTAGAAAGGCTGTAGTCGTGTTCATGAAGGGGCTCTACCTATAGGTAGTTGCGGCCACTGGAACTAGCTGGAACAACATGAGCTCAGCCCGTGCAAGAAGGTGGAGGACCCAGCTTCGCTGAGTAAGCGTTGAAAGCCTGGCAAAAGGAAAGAGCTAGGCAAGACAGTGCGGATGATTCATCGTACTGTCAAGGAAGACGTTATTATTCTCAATTTGAGAGGCTATCTAGCTGTTTCCACAGGCCTCTCTAATCATATTACGACCCTATTGTAGTGGAATTAATTCAGGCTTTCTTCAGTGCAAACAAGGCCTGGGCGTTAGTAAAGCAAGCTGCTGTTTTCGTTTTCTCTTGTCTTTCCGCACGGAGTGCATGTACTGCGTCACGTGCACGCCTAGGTCGGGTGATCATCGGCATTCGCATTCGTTGTGGCAGCAAAGCGACGCTAACCCGCCATCGTTGGCGGGTGGCCTTGGAAACGCCTTGCATCATATGCCCGATAGGCAGTCGTTGTCGATCTCAAAGACCGCCTTCTGATGAACACTTTCCGATAGCTACTACGCTTTCGCTGTCTCGACTTCTTGACTGCAAAGGCCTCCTAAACTCTCGTCTGCTGAGGAGTTTTCAGCGGCTTTGCCCCGCGAAGGTTACTACGTGCCTTGGGCTGCGACCCCGCCAACCGTGGGGAGGCGTCATCGCTCAGCTTGGTCACCTGCGCCTTCCTCAAATCAAACCTCCAGAACCCTCCTCGCAACAACTCCTTGGCGGGATTTCGGTCCTACCACAAACTTTTATATCGATTCTGAACCCGTTCTCGACCCATCGCTATGTCTGGAGTATGGGGCTGGTTTGGCGGTAGCGCCTCCAAGCAAAAAAACAACCCGAAGAATGCTATCCTTGCGTTACGGTCGCAGCTGGAGATGCTGCAAAAGCGCGAGAGGCATCTCCAAACCCAGATAGATGAGCAGGATGCCTTGGCGCGAAAGAACGTCAGCACAAACAAGAACGGTATGTTTATCCGTCGACGTGGCTCATGGCGGCTGCGAGGTTATCGGTACTGACTGTGGTGCGTGCGATAGCGGCGAAGGCGGCGCTGAAGCGGAAGAAGGGGCACGAGCACTCCCTTGAGCAAACCCTCGGACAGATCGGCACCCTGGAACAGCAGATAAATGCTATCGAGTCGGCGAACATCAACCGGGAGACGCTTGCGGCGATGGAGAAGGCTGGTGAGGCCATGAAGCAGATACATGGAAAGCTCACGCCGGAGAAGGTCGACGAGACAATGTACGTGATCCTGGTGGTATGCACATAGACGGCGACAAGGATTTGTCTAACATCACTATCTACAGGGCGAAACTCCAAGAACAGAACGCACTCAGCGAGGAGATCGTGGACGCTATGAACAGCATCAGCCTTGGCCAACCGGTAGACGAGCAAGATCTAGAGGACGAGCTGGAAGCCCTCCAACAGGAACAGCTGGACCAGAAGATGTTGGAAACAGGCACGGTTCCGGTCGACCAGATCCAGCGCTTGCCCGCTGCGGCAAATGGAGAGCGTAAGCTATTAGACAGTCTAGAGTCTGCCCGATTACATGTTGTGCTAACGGAATTTACAGTCAAGGGGAAGGCTCCAGCGATCGAGGAAGACGACGAAGAGGAGGAGCTCAGGAAGCTCCAGGCCGAGATGATGCCCAACATGTGAGCTTCGGGAATTCTGAAGAATCGCGAGGCCGAGGGAATTCAAGTGTCGGCCTGAGTGTAATGAGGTTCCTTGTTCACGGCTCCATTCTACCGAATAGGAACGGGGCAGATATATGCTGGTTCGGCTGAGGATACCCGGTTCAAGGGCAAGGAGTGTTTTGCGTGACGAGAGATGGTCTTCATCTACGCTCGATTTCTTACTAAACACCATATTTAAGTTACCTGGGACGTTGCTGGCGCTGGCGTTATGAGGGGACTATATCCGATTATGACCAAGTCTGCAGGCCTAGAGAAGCCTGATGGCATATTGACTGCTTGTTCGACAACATGGCCTGCCTGCACCATGCAAATGCGATGCAGCTTATCATCCAAAACCGTTATCCGGCTTGTTGGTTATGCGTATCTCCACCCTAGCCTTGCGAATTGTCCAACAGCTCCGGTCAAAGTGAGGGCCTCTCGGCTCATGCTTGGCTTTGCGATGCTGTCACTCATGAATGAGTGGTAGGATCCTGACCTGCATTCGTACCTACTGAGGTTTACAGACTCCGCTGCGCTCCTTGCGGACGAAGGGCTCGCTCTTTGGAAGTCACCCACTTGAAAATCTCCCAGCGCGTCGCCACAAGGAGCAGAATACTTTCTTTGAAGATGCTGGATCTTTCGTGCGGATATCGCCGGTCTGCTTGGCCACTGCGTGTCTCCGTCCTGGCGTCGTGGATCGTCCTTGTACATGCTCCACACCAAGAAGCGTTCGCAGAAAGACGCCGAGCAGTTCGCGGCGCGCTGCACGGCAAACGTTGACCGCCTGCGTCGGCTGGGATCTGGTGACCAGCTCCCATGTCAGCATCACAACAACTAGTGACGCTTTGGGCGATGCGGTCCCATCGTGGCGTCTTCTCACCGCTGTTTGTGGATCGGAAATGTGATTGGCACTGTTGCTTGTGGTCTGATTAGGCTTGGTCAAATTTCGCTGGCGCCGTTCAAAGCGAAATCATTACCCATTTTGAGAGTGGAGAGGCCGAGACAGCCTCGGCATTTCATGAGCCTTTGTCTTTCCAGCCTCGCCGACGCGAGGCTGGGGTTGCTTGCCAAGGAGCTGGGCAAGGGCGTCAAGGGAGTTACGGTCTGGACTGTGGACTCGGCGCTGATTCAGGAAACACCGCGATGATGCTCGAGGCGGCTGTAAATAGGCACCAGTAGGCGATGCGGTGAGAGCGGAGGCGGACACTTGTATTTGCGCACCGTGGGAATGTTGCAATGAGAAATGTTGTTGTGATCGTTGCGATGATTCGGTATCGATACCAGCCGGCAGACTAGTCCTCTTTGGGATATCTGTGCCCGTTCGGGCTTGCCATGTGGCAGAATGTGCATGCTGTGATACTTTGGGATGACCTCGACGTTTGTGTCTGTGTCATTACGACCTCCGATACACACCGATTGGCGTTATGATAATTCTTCCAACGAACGGTTGCACTTCGTGTCTGCCATTTTCTACCAGCCTCTCGGTCGAGGCCATCAATTTTTGCTCGGCGAGCTGTCAGTTTCTTACGGACTAGCGCGACTTGTGGCCCTGGCGTCCGGGGTACGGATCCGTAGAGCTGATCCCAACGTTCATCTTTGAGCGCCCTGAACTAGTGCGGAAATGCCTCCATACTGTCCAAGCAGGCCGTCGGATTTCGTATTTGTAGGCGGCACCGACTTCTCGAGAGGTCTATCTACATTATTCAACACCCTTAGGTGGTTTATATCATGATGGCACATTTTGATTATTCGAGTTTACGATGCAAATAGGGGCTGCAATGTAATAACGCCAGGCTTTGCGGTTTTGGCAAAAGCCGTGCCATGTGTTTCTCTATTGCTCTTTTCGCACGGAGTAGAGACCTCTACCTGAACCCTGTTAGAGCGGAACATTAGCTGTGGGTCGGAGCTAGGCATAACTCGATAGGCGGTAAGCAATTTTAGAAGTCCCTGGCTTAACAGCATCACGATAGGCAAAAGTTGCTCGTCGCCATTCGGCAATGCATTATTTCCCTCATGATGAACTGTCACGGCCAATGGTCGCTTGTAATCCATTTTTGGAGTAACAGCAATCCTCGATCGCTCACAATTAGAGCGATTTCAGAGAAAAACCTCTTCGCTGTCTGCTGCCCCACACGTCCCGATTTCGGGTGGTCGCGGCTAGGTAGTCCTCCCCCCTGCTGCAGGATCTCCACATTTTGAGGACAAGCCGCCAGCGGATGTGGTCCACGTCGCTCGCTCGCGCCAGCTTGCACCATCTGCACGGCCTGTGGTCGGGACGGGTGCTCCCACTTTCTCTAGATTGCATGTACTCTGCAAGTCCTCGGGACCAGTGGCCCAGGCGTACACACACGCTTGGATCTTGTCAGTGGTACAATGCTGGTGCACCAAATCCAGGAACCAGTCGGGATGCCAGACTTGGAAAAAAGGGTCCATTGGGGCCCAATTCCTTCCCAATTCTTTCCCAATTGACACGACTCCGGCGAGGCTCATCAAGGAAGACCTCAGGAGAGCTGTGCGAGCTTTGCCAAGCATCTGGACAGGCACGCTCTTCTGACTCTGCAAAGCTGCAAGGAGCTCCCGTTTCTGCCTGCTCTCGACGAATGGGCGAGGAGGGGTGTATCAGGCAGTGGAATCCGTCAATCAACGAACATCGGCGCTCAGTAACGTGGTATGTCACAGCTGCGCGGCTTTTGCTGCCGCCAATCTTTGCCGCTTCGCAGTCATCCATTCAGTCCAATCTCGCTCGCCGTGCCTCGAGCTCCAGCACGGCATCTGCCCTATGATATTAGTGCTCTCGCCTCGTTGGCCGTTGGGCCGCCATTCACAATAATCACTCACTCTTCTGTTGCATCGCGGGACCTGGCTCGCTGCTGATGGCAGCCCAGCCCGCGCAGTCCCCCGTCATCCCGTCGCTTCGGCGTTCGATTGCTGGCGTGCTGTCCAACCCCGTGTCGACGTGGCGCCACTGCAGCATGCGTGGGCCGGTGCCCCAGTCCTCGATTCAGTCACTTGGGCTAAAAGCCGGCTGCATTGAGAGTCGTTTGCTTGCGTGGGGTTGGTGGTTGGCGTCGACGGGGGTGAGGTTGCACGCAGTGGGCAAGTGGGATAGATGCTTGCTAGCCCTCCACCACCCATGTCCTGTCGGTTCTTCTTGCCAAGCCCCTTTGCTTTTGATCTTTTCTCCAGGGACACCCCTCTTGCGGTGAAGCTTCTCTCTGCACTCGTAATTCCAGAAATCTGGAAACTGCACGTATTTTTCCTAAACCATTGCGTCTGCGAGGCGAACGTGACTTCTTTCAGTTTTGTTAGTGCTCCTCTGCTGCATCAGCTTGAGAACGAGACCCGCGAGCTTACCTTATACCCCAATAATCCTACGCACACTACTCTTGTCGCCGTCGCGGCCAACCACAGGACTGTAACATCCGAAGGGCTTGCGGCACACGCACGCAGACACTGCATACACCACATCGCCTAGCAATAAGCTGAGCAATATATCCGATCCCGCCTGCCAACCACGGCCCAAGGTTCCCACCTTTGTTTGGGTAGCCATCTGCAGCCTTCCGAAGACCGAGACCTGGGAACACCACCGCGCTGCATGGAGGATAATAAGAGCGCCCCTCAGGCCCTAACTGTCGAGATCCCCTCCGACCAGACACAGGACGAAGTCCCACAAGTATGAGCAACCCAGGAGATGTTGAGTTCTGTCCCTCGCGGAAAACCCCTTGGTCCCAGGTCCAGTATGCCGACTTTAGTTCTATTCAGGTATCCAATTATGGCGAGGTAAAATACTTCGAGCCGCCGACAGACACGGAGAACGAGGAGGATGTCGAGGCCGAGGCCAACGGTAAGTATCGTGGCGCGTGGTGCTTCCAGATATGGGCACATTGGCTGATATGGCGATATAGGAGAGGCTGCCGAGTTCCAGGAAGAACTTCAAGATGCCCCTCAGGCCCCTCCTGAGGCGGAACTGGTCGAGTCGGTGCTAGAGGACGACATAGAGCCTATCGAGGAGGTGGCATCACCAACATCACCCTCAGCCCCTGCCAAGGGGAAGAAGGACAAGAAGAAGGGGAAGAAGGGGAAGACAGCTGCTGCCGAGCCAGAACCCACTCCGGAGCCCGCACCGGAACCAGAAGCCGCTGAGGTCGAGACCAAGGACGAGGTCGTTGACGAATGGGCTCCTAAGACGAAGAAGGGAAAGAAGGGCAAAAAGGGCAAAGCTGAGGCTGCTGCCGAGCCGGAGCCTGCCCCGGAGCCTACCCCGGAGCCTGCTGCCGAACCAGAAACCGCCGAGACCGAGGTCAAGGAAGAGGTCGTAGACGAATGGGCTCCTAAGACGAAAAAGGGAAAGAAGGGCAAGAAGGGCAAGGCTGAGGCGGTCACTCCTCCTGTTGCTGCCGCTGAGCCAGAGCCTTCCCCGGAGCTCGCAGCGGAACCATCAGCAGAAGCCGAGGCGGAGCCCGAAACTAAGGAGGAGGTTGAGGAATGGGCCGCTCCCAAGTCAAAGAAGGGCAAGAAGGGCAAGGGCAAGGAGGAGAAGAAAGAGGAGAAGAAGGGTAAAGGAAAGAAGGACAAGTCAGCCAAGTCGCCTTCTAAAGCCAGCGGCTCAGACGAACCAAAATCCCCTATCTCCCCAGCCACCAATGGTGCAGATGGTGAGAATGCCCCGGCTTCCGAATCCACCGCAGAAGTCCTCGCTCAGGATGAGCAACCCAAGGTTGAAGACGCCGCTGAGCTGGAGCCGACCAAAGACAAAGAGGTCGACGCCCCTGTACCAGAGACAGCAGCCGTTGTGGTCGAGGAAGTGGACGCTCAGACGGAAGCCCCTAGCGCAGACACCGCACCTGTTGAGGCCAGCGAGGCACCCGCCGATCTAAGCGCTGAGCCAGAAGCGGCAGAGACCACAGTCGCCGCGACTGAGACGGAAGCAGTCGCTCCGGCCGAGACAAAGGAAGAGGCGGTTGAGGAGGCTGCTAAAGAAGCAGAGCCCGCCTCTGTCCCAGAACCTGAGAGCGCTGTGGTGGAAGAGACGCCTCCTGCCCCCGAGACTGCTACCGAGTCGGCCCCTGAGCCTGTCGAAGAGACCGCGCCTGCACCAGAACCTACTGTCGAAGCTGAGGTACCGGCTGCAGTTGCACCCGAGCCAGTGGAGGAGGCAGCACCAATTCTCGATTCCGAGCCCGAGGCCAAGGTTGACACTCCTGAGCCTGCCGCTACTGAGACTGTGGAGGAGGAGGAGGAAAAGCCCATCACCTCAGAGGTTGATTCCCCTGCGGCAGACGTAGAGGAGGCCGCACAACCGGAGGAGCCCGCCGCTGAAGTTGAGGCGGCCAAGGAACCGGAGCCCACTACTCCCGCGGCTGAGGTTGCTGCTGACGAGACTATTGTCCCCGAGCCAGCCGTCGAGGAGAGCAAGGAGGTCGAAGCCGAGACTGCTCCGGCCGTCGAGGCTTCGCCCGTGCTCGACGAGCCCACTGCTGCCCTGGCGGAGACTGTTGCGACGGAGGAGTCTGTAGAGACGGCTGCCGTCGACGCCGAAACCGAAGAAGCCAAGGTTCCCGAGCCGGCTACCGAGAGCAAGCCTGATGACGTCGACAGCGCCCCCTCGCCCGTTGAAGACGCTGCACCGGTCGAGACATCCATCCAAGAGGAGCCAGAAGTCAAGGCTGTAGAAGACAGCAAGGAGAGTGCCGTTGCCCCTGTCGAGACTGTTGCCGACAAGGAAGTACAAGCCGAGGCTGCTCCCACCGAGGTCACTTCTCCTGAGGTTTCTGCCGCTGATGCTGCTGCTGAGGCTGCTCCAGTTGAGGAAACTTCAGTTGAGGAAGCTCCAGTTGAGACTGCTGTCGCTGAGACCACTGAGGAGGCGAAGACAGAAGCTGCAACAGAAGAGGCTGCAGTACCTGAGGCTGAGCCTGTCGCAGTGGCGCCCGCAGAGGTTGAAACCGGGTCTCAACTTGCCCCTGTCGAACCCGCTTCGGAGGAAAAGAACGTCGACAAGGAGCCTACACCTGCCGATACTGCTGAGGTAGCCGCCCCATCTGTCGACTCCAAGGTTGATGCAGAGACACCTGCAGCGGACGAAACAGCCGAACCAGAGACTGCCACCCAAGACACACCGGAAGTACCCGCTGTTGTTGCTGCTGAATCTGCAGCAGACGCAAAGGATTCCGATGTAGTGGCAGAAGAGACACTCGCACCCCAGGCGACTGAAGTGGAAGAAGCCAAGGTCGAGGAGGTGGCCGCAACAACAGCTGCAGCAGCTCCCGAGATCGAGGAACCTTCTGTCACAGAGTCCGCTACACCAGCGGAGGCTCAAAAGAGCCTGCCTGATGCTGCCGTCGAAGAGGCGCCAGAGGTCGCTGCCTCCGATAAGCTTGAGGATGTCTCCGAACCGGCCCCTGAAGCCGACCAGGCATCTCATGCTATCCAAGAGCTGACTGAGGAGTCGGGGGACAAACCGGTAAAAGACACCGAGATCGAGGTAGTTAAGGAAGCCGAACAACCTGTCGCCGAAGATGTGGACGAGGTTGTCGAGGCTAGCCAGACCGAGCCTCCCACCGAAGAGGCAGTTGCTAAGGCAGATGACACGCCGGAGGCTCAAGCTTCGGAGGCAGCTCCTGCCGCCGCCGAGGAGACTGTCGTCGCTGAGGACGCTCCTGTATCCGAGGTAAAGCCTGACTCTCCCTCTAAAAAGGTTCGCTTTTCTGACGCGAACGAGGTTATCGATGGTCCTCTCACTCGTGACTCCGATGTCCATGACGGGAAGTCTGAGGATAGCGAAACGGAAGCACCCGCGCCCGCGCCCGTCGCCGAGGAAGCCGGCGAGCCTGTGGCCGAAGCCGCCCCCGAGCCTGAAGTTGCGGCTGCTCCCGAACCTGTCATCGAGGCTGCTCCTGAACCTGTTGTTGAAGCTACTCCCGAACCAATCGTTGAGGCTGCTCCGGAGCCTGTCGATAAGGATATTCCCGAGCCTGTCGTCGAGGCTACTCCTGAACCAGTCGTTGAGGCTGCTCCGGAGCCCGTGGCCAAGGCTGTTGAGACTACCCCTAGTCCAGCTGTTGAAGTTGCGGCGGCCCCAGATTCCGAAGAAGAAAAGGCACCCGAGGCAGTGGAAGAAGATGCTCAAGAACCCGAGGACAAGGACAAGGCAGCTCAAGTAACTGTTCCTATCGACGATGCGGTAGAACCCGTTGACGAAGCTCCGGAAACCAAGCTAGAGGAACCCGCGTCCGCTCCTATTGAAGCGGAAGAAACCCCGGTAGCCCTTGCGCCTAGCGTCGAGGCACTTGATCCCGAAGCCAAGGCGGCTGATGTCGAGGTCGAAGAGCCAGCGACCGAAGCCCCTGCCGCCGAGGCTGCTCCCGCCGAGGATGCCCCCGTCGCCGCCGAGATCAAGGATGAACCTGCCGCCATCGCGGAGGTACCAGCTTCTGAGCCCGAGACAGCGCCCGCCCCTGCGGACAGTGAGGACTCAGCCCCTGCCGTCAGCGAAAGAAACGCTCCCATTGCCGAGGCGGAGACAACTGAGGTAGCTGAAGCGCAGTCCGCCACCGAGCCCGTTGCTGCGGAACCTGTCGCCGAGGAGCCGGAGGAAGCTGCTCAGGTTGACGCTCCTAAAGAAATCATCGAGAAGGCCGATGAGCAGCCTCCCAGCGAGGCTCCCGTGGAAGCCGCCGTCGAGAAGAATGAAGAGGAGACTCCGGCTGCTGTCGTGGAAGAAGCCAAGCAGCTTCCTGCAGAAGAAGCCGAGGAGGCAAAGGATACAGTCGGCCCTATCCCTAGTGGGGAGAAGGTAGCTGAGAAGGTTACAGGTGAGGACCCCACGTTGCTTGATACCCCCGGAGATGGCGCGAAGGAGGTGGAGGAGAGTGCGGAATGCATTTCAAAGCCTACGGATTCGGATCTGGACTTTCAAAGCCAGGAACTGCCTGGCATGGCTTTGGCCAAAACAACGGATGATACCCCAAGTGATACCCAGGAACACAGCGATGTTCCAGTAATTAAAGAAGTATATGATAATGCGGTGACGGGAGAGATTGACTTGGAACACATTGTTCCGGTTCAAGAACTCGCCGAACAGTCACCGGAGGTCACGCCGGCTGGGGAAGACGCCGACGTGAAAGAAGTTGAAGAACCTGTGCAAGCAGGGCCTGAAGGTAGACCCACCCATCAATTCTTCCACCTAACGAAAGTTTTGAAAGTTGCATCTAACATTTGCCTTAGAAGCTGAGTCTACCCAGCCCAACACCGAATACACCGAGATGGTGGATGCGGATGAGCCTGAGGCAGAGCCTACATTGGTGGCAGTTACCGAAGCATCCCCGCAAGAAGTGTTGCAGGCGGATGTCCAGGATGTTGCCCCAGAGCCGTCCCAGTTGCCCGAGGCTGCTCTTGTTGAAGAGACCGCGGAGACCCCGGCTAGTGATGGAGTTGCATCCGAAGAACAGGGTAAGAACCGGCCCTCAACCCCGCTATCATGCTCACCTCTAACTATTCCCCAGTTGCATCCATCGAGGATGATCTCACGGTATCGGAGACGGTGCCGGAAGTGGCCTCAGGCCCAACCGAGTCACTTTCCGAGCCAAAGCCTACGGTCGAAGAGCTTGCAGCTCAGACTCCAGCTGTTGCCGATGAAACTCTCCAGGTTGGGTCAGAACCCGTCACCGAGTCTCCGATTGCAGTCGAGGAGGATGTTGTGCTGCAACAGGTGACAGACGACAAGGCTCCCTTAGACACCGAAGAGCACGCTGTTCCCCAAGAGGATACGAAGGTCGACGAAGAGACATTGGTTCCTGGAGCTGAGGAACTGAGCTCTATCCCAGAGCCAGGGACCACTGTTAAGGAAGACCTACCTGAGACTGCCGCACCCAAGGAGCTGAGCTCTGATGTTGAATCCCCACTCGAAGCTGAGGTCAGCAACTCTGAGAAGCCCCAAGAGGCACTCGCCACGGATGAGGACATTTCCAAGTCTGTCAACGCTACCGAGCCTTTTGAGGCAATCAGCAAATCGGAAATTGGGACAGAAGAACCGGAAGCCGCGTCAGTGTCGCACAACAACTCGATTGCGGATGTTGCATCACACGAAACTGCTTCAGCCAAAGTCGATATAACTGACGAAGTCACCATGATTGAGTCTGACTCGGTCCCGGAACCTACCTCTAAAGAGACGCCCACCGTTGAGCTGCCCCAGTCAGACGATGCAATTGTGGCCGACGACGCCTCTGCCGTTGAATCCCGAGAGGTCCCTGTCTTCCAGGCGGCTACAGTAGTCCCGCTCGACGATGCGCATGAAATTCCCCTCGAAACCCATTCGGATACTGTTGCTGAGGATGTTGTAGCTCTCTTGCAAGAAGAAGCTGCACCTAATCCCGTTTCGGAGCTCCAGGCAGTTGATTCGGACTTGGTTGTAGCAAAGAGCCCGGAACTTACCGCTGTTCAAGAACCTCTAGCTGTGACTCTCCCAGCTGAGACTGATCTCGGCGCTGAAGTTGACTCGGATGCCGCCGATGCGCTCAATGGCATTCCGGCGGAGGTCGAGTCAGTGCCGAAGGAAGTCCTTATTGAAGAATCCGTTCCTGCGGAAGAGGGCCAAGCCGCTCTGGAAGATGTTCCTTCCTCTCAACCCGCCGACGAGGTTATCACTGTTGTGAAAGACGCCTCGCCTCAAGAGACTGAATCGGATGTCGCTGCTGAGGTAGCGAATGACGAGAAACCGGTTGTGAAGGAGTCGTCCGCTGAGGAGTCTGTTGAAATTCAGTCAGCGGAGGTCCCATCCGAGACGCAGCCCGCGGAAGAGGCTATCGCTGCCTCGAACGCCACTGTCGAGGACGACGTTTCCAACCAGACCCCCGCGATTGATCCCGCTCAAAACAACGAAGTCAGCATCCCTGTGGAGTCTGTTACGCCAGCTGATGAGCCTATCAACAAGAACATTGCTATCGAAGATGTTGTTGTTCCGGAGGCCGCCGCGGAGGCTGTCGCTGATTTGCACGCTGAGCCGCAACCGGCTATTGTCAGGGATATCCCCGCCGAGGTTGCGGCACAAGCTGTTGCCGCCGAAGATGAGCCCATCGTTGAAGAGGCATCCGCTACGGAGGTTGCGGCTCCAGAGCCCGTCGTCGAGGAGCCCTCAGTAGAGGAACCGACAACACAAGAACAGCCAGGTGTCACGGCTGTTACCTCCGAGAGTGTCATTGAGCCCCTTGTTTCTGAGGTCCCCGTTTCCGATGATGCTGCTCCCGAACTCCCCGTTGAGGAGGCTCTCGCTGTCCCCGAGGAAGCTGCTTCCGAGAAGCCTGTTGACGAGGCGCCGGTTGGTCTAACCGGAGAGACTTTCATCCAAGAGCCTGTGGTCGAGACCGCCATCCCAGAAGAAGCTGCACCAGAAGCTACCCCAGAAGCTGTCGTCGAGGAGGTCGCTGTTGCCCCCGAGGAAGCTGTTGCCGATGATCATGTACCCGAGGCGGTTGTCTCTGTGCTTGATGCAGCTGTTCCTGTTTCCGAAATCGCCATCACTGAGACAGCTGTTACTGCTCCCGAGGAAGCTGTTGCCAAGGAAACTATTGCTGAAGAGCCCGCCACTGAGGAGGTTGCGGCCGACTCGCCAGTAATTGGTGTGGTGCCTGTCCCGGAGACCATTCCCTCGGAGCCAACTGTCGAGGATGCCATCTTCAAAGAGCCGGTCCTTCTGTCTGAGGAAGTAGCTTCTGACGTGGACATTCCTGAGGCGGCTGTTCCTGTCCCCGAGGAGCTTGTTACCGATGACGCCGTCGCTCCTCAAAAGGAGATGCCGGCCGTGCCAGAGGAGCCTATCACCGATGATGTTGTCATTGAGGAGGTTATGGCGCCCGAGTCCACTCCTAAGCAGTTGCCTTCCACGGATGTTGTCTCTGAGCCCACCGTTGACGCCCCTGCTTCCGGGGCGGTTGTGCCCGAAGCTGTTTCCGAAGAAGCAGTTGTCGAAGCTCCGCACAACGAGGCTGTGTCTGAGGAAAATGCTGATAAGATTGCTCTTGATGTCTCCGAAGCTATTCCCGAAGAGGTTGCATCCGAAGACATTATCGCTCCCTCTAAGCAGGCTCTCATTGTTTCTGAGGAGACTGCTGACGAAGGGACCGTGGACGAGGCGGCTTCTGCTGAGGCTGTTGCCGAAAATCCTACAGCTGTGCCCGAGGAGAGTGTTGAGGAACCTGCCACTGAAGCGACTGTAGCTGTACCTGAGATCGCTCTTCCCGAGAAATCTGCCGTCGAGCAGACTCCCCCCGATGAGTCTGCTGTCGAGGAGATTTTGTCGCCCGGGCCTAGCGCCGAGGAGACATCTGGCGTGAATGATGTTGTCTCTGAGTCCGTTGTCGAGTCTCCTGCTCCTACGGTCACTGTCGCAGAGGCCATTTCCGAGGTCTCCCCTGAAGCTGCAACAGAAGAGGCTGTGGTCGTACCTGAGGAGGATCTTGCCGGAAAGGCTATCCCTGAGGCGACTGTGACGGCGCCCGAAGAAACTGTCGTCCGGGAGGCTGCACCTACACCCGAAGAGGCCGTCGTTGAGTCATCACCCATCCAGGAGCCTCGCGAAGAGGCAGTTGTCGAGCAGATCCTGCGGACCGTGTCTGACGAGACGGTCGAAAAGACGCCAGGGGTCGAGGAGGTCGCCAGCATTGCCGAGGTCTCTTCTCCTGAGCCGACTGAACGGGCAATTGAGCAAGAAATTGTAGCGGCAGTCGAGGAGTCCAGCGATGCTCCCAAGATTGCTGGCATTGCCGTTGCCGCCGGTGGTCTGGCAGCCCTTGCCGGACTTTCCATTCACGCGCTGGCCAAGGAATCTCCCGAAGCCCCTGCGACGACCGATGACAAGTCTTCACCATCCCCCAAGAGTCGCGAGTTGGTCGTTGAGCCTAAAGCGGCGGCCGAAAGCGATGTTGAGCGAGAGGTTCTCCCGCCCAGCAGTGCTGCACCTGAAGTCGGAGAATCTCAGTTCAGTCTTGTGAATGCTGACGCTCAGCAACCCAACGTTGAGCCATTGGCGACGGTTGACTTGACCGAGACCGATGAGGTCACCGCTGACTCCCTCTCGGAGGAGTATGTCTTGGTTGAGGCATCCTCAACCCCAGATGTTGAAGATGTTGCGTCACCCACCGAGGAAGCCACCGGTGTTGAGCAATCCATCATTTCACTCGACAAGACCGACACTGTTGATAAGGCTGCTGTCCAAAGCCAAATCTCCACGCTTGAGAGCACTGCGGTTTCTGATGTCACTACGCGTGATGTTGTTTCCGTCGAGGAGCCTGTGTTGACTGAACTCATCGAAGCACCAGCCTTTGATGAGTCGTCTAAGGTTGACGCCGACGCCGACGTGCCAGTGGATGCTACTCGAGCTGTGCTGTCTATTGAGGAGGCAGATACCGAGCCAGCCGCTTCGAGCAAAGAACCGACGGTCGATGTTATCGACGTGTCGTCCCAGCAACCTGCCGCGGACGCCGTGGAGGCTCCCCTGGCTCGTGAGGTTGAAGAAGTATCGGCCACCCCTGTATCAGCCACAGCACCAGCCGAAAGCGTGGAGCAATCCGTGCTGGAGCCGACCGCCGAGGTCTCCCTGACTGAGGTAACACATGCGGTACAGTCGGAGTCGAAGGATGAGAATACTTCAGAGGAGTTATCCGTAGAGCCTGCAGTGCCTGAGGTCAGCAGAGACGGCGAGGACTTACCAGTGGACGTACAGCCTCGTGAAATCGTCGACGTGATCGAGGAGAAGCAGCCTCGACCTGCCAAGACAGAAGAAGCTTCCAGTGTCGCGCCTATTTCCGACGAGGCATTGGCAGAAGCTCTCCACGATTCTGAAAGAGCGTTGCCAAGTGCTGACATCGTTGCATCTGCGGCTGACACGACCACCCCCAAAGATATAAAGGTCGAACTTCCGGTTGAAAACTCCGCATCGGAGGAAATCAGCAACGAAGTCATCTCCGGAGAGCCTGCAATTCTTGAGCGATCTGTAGAGGCTGCTGTTCATCCAATTGCTCAGCATGATGCTGAGCTCGATGCCCAACCTGGCGCAAGCCCGACGCAGAGCCCAACTCGCAACCCAATTTTGAGCGCTGCGGCGCCAGATGCGGTTGCATTGGCCAACATCGAGACCGCTCTTCCCGCCGCCGAGGAGGTCCCAGTGGAAGGCCCTGCCGTTGTTGCTGTGGCCCCCAAGGGGCTCACTTCGCTCCAACAGCCAGCCTCTGACTTGGCTGCCATCATCGATGCTGCCCCCATCCAAGACACCAAGGGGGCTATGAGCGCCACTGAGATCGAGGCTGTTCAGTCTTCGGCCTTCGTGGAACCCGATGCTGTACCGGCTGAGAAGTCACTGCTGGCGGAGTCTCTTGTGACCGAATCAGAGCTTGACAAAGAGCTGTCTGTTGAAAAGCCGATTGAGCCAATCAGCAAGCAGGCCATTCCAGATGTTGAAGAGGCCACCCTCTCTGAGCGGCTATCGAGAGACCTGCCCGTTTCTACCGCACTCAAGACAACTACAGAGTCCGAGCAAGATGTTTCCGAAAACAGCTCATACGCGAAGGAGATCGGCATCGGCGCAGGTGTCGTGGGTGCTCTCGGTGTCGCAGTTGCGGTCGCAGCTCACCAACTCCCCTCGACCAAGGAGCCTGAGACCCCCAAGACAGTGAAGCTCCTGGAAGAATATGCCGCCAGACTTGAGGCTTCTGACGACCCCATTACGCCGACACGCGACCTGACCAAGAACGCCAGGTCGCTGTCAATCGAGTCCTCCCAGATAGTAGACGAGACGGTCCCTCTCTCAGAATCGTTCCACGTGATCGAGAGAGAGTCACCAGCTCGAGAAGAAGCTGCGAAAAGCACAGAGAAAAAGGAAGCTTCTTCCGAGTATGGTGAGAAAATCGATACCCCCTCCACGGTCCGCGGAGGAATTAAGACTGATGACGTTCCCGAAACACAAAGGCCACTCACCCCGACGCGACTCATCCCACGAGGACTCAATACTGAATTCCGTGTACCCACACCTGCTGTCGTTCTCCCTGACCTTGATGATCCTCTGGCTAAGCAAATGAGCCGTGTTCGGAGCATCCGGCGGCAGCGGAGGAACACCATCAAGCAAGCCGAGGAGATGGTCGCAGCGGCTGTTGTCATCTATGCGACAGCAGAGGTCCTAAGCCCGCCCGCCAGTCCGACGCTTGAAAGTCCACCCGAAGGCTTTGGTTCGACAAAAATGCATTCTGACACAGAAGGGAAGGGGAAGGGGAAGGATGTCGAGACGCCGGTCCTGCCTCGTCAAGCCTCCTCTGCCCCTGTGCCGGAGGCTGAGGACAGAGGCAGGACCAGGTCGAGAGACATCGGAGCAGTGCAAGAAGGCGAGCTTCTTTATACTGTTGCTGACCTCTCAGTAGACGACAAAGGAAAATCCAGGGACGCTTCGACAACCAAGACGGACGACGCGAAACCGAGCTCTCCTCGACGCAACAGCCACCACTCTTCCCGTCACCGCTCTCACCGCGACAGCCGGGATGGCAGCAAGGAGGGCTCGCGACACACCCATAGCCGTCGGTCCGACAGCCACACCTCAGTCCGTTCCGCCACTGACAGCAGGCCACGCACTCCGACCAAGACGGACACCGCTCTCCCGGAGAGTAACGGCAGCCCTCGTACCAGGAGGCGCCGCACCCCCGAGGAACAGGAGGCCCATGACAAGCGAAAGGAAGAGCGCCGCCGCCTGCGCGAGCTAGAGAAGGCGAAGGAGGAGGCTGCCCCCGCTTCACCCGGCAAGGATCGCTCAATCCCCAAGTCCAGCTCCAGCTCACGCGATAGGCCCGAGCATCACCGACACCACAGCTCGCATAGCTCACGGCGACACAGCCGGACCAGTGTGGAGCCGAAGCTCGACGTACCACCGTCGCCGGCTGCCAGCAAGAAGTTCTTCGACATCAAGAACGGCGAAAGCGTTATTGAGTCCAACTTTGTTGCCAAGGAAGCCGCCGCCAAAGACTCCGTCAAGGACGTTATACCCAAGGAAGTCTCTATGCCGCCCTCGTCGTCCAAGACGCCCACAGAGCTCAAGCGATCTAGCACTTCGCGTAGCACCAGGCTTCGCAAGTCCGAAGACCGAAGCGGCCGCCTGCATAGGTCGCGCGACGATGTCGGCTCCAAAGCCAAGGAAACCAAAGAGTCGCTCGCCTCAGCCTCGAAGACCAGAGAAACTATCTCGTCAGCTGTCAAAACCAGGGAGTCGCTGTCCTCGGCTGCGAAGACCAAGGAGTCAGTCACTTCGGTTGGGGCCAGCAGCTCGACCGCGAGCGGCGATGGGGAGGGTCGTCACCGTGCCAAGAGAGAGGAGAGGAGGAGGGAGCGGGAGGATAAGGATAAGAAGCCCGGCATCAGGGCCGCTATTAAGCGGTTCTTCACGAACTAGATGATGGTGTTGGAGTGAGTGACAAAAGTCACGAGGTTTCCTGATGAACCTGTTTTCCGTTTTATGACTACCAGGTGTCTGGTGACGAAACTTGTATGACATAGGTCTATTTCTGTTGGAGGATAGTCTATGGGTTTGATATGGTCTCTACTCCTCGGTTGTGGATTTTTACGAGCACATGGCGATGATCGAATTAGCGAGCGTTGATTCACGAAGACAAAAGAGCAATGGGTTATGGTTTTTGCTACATCTTGCGCAGCCCCAAATCTCTGCCCGTGATGCTTTTGTGATACAGCCAACACATACCGAAGCACGAGCCGAGACGTGCCTGTAATGATCGTGGTTTTTGATCGACTACCGAGCAATATGCTTATGATTGAGATTCCGAAGGCGATCCCTGGAATAATTGAATCATGGACCAAGTTTACTTTATTTGCCATCGTGAGATAAGACATCGTGAATTCATCGGTACCATTACAAGGCTGACACTTACACCCCAGGAAAAGTGGGGGGCCAGATGAATTCACGGATGAGATGGAGGTGCGGTGCATCGTTGTGCGTCACAACGGGAATAACTGCAAAGTAGGCAGCTTATAAGACCAAAAATTTAACCCACAGAGCTAGACCGCAGTGAATTTCGAACTTAGAAGTTGGGATGACTGTTAGGATGACTCCACCACACACCAGAGTAGTTCGCAGTCACAAGATGTTCGCACCCGCGCACTGACCACCTCCAAAACCTACATATTCTTCGCCTGGCCGCCAACTCTTTAGAACTTTTCTTCTTTTTTTCTTTAGCTCTCTTTGCCTTTTGGCTTAGATCAAGTGTAGTATCTGTTCTTTTCAGTTTAATCTCTGAAACTATCCTACGGGATAGAATCTTGATTATACTAATTTTTGTCCCGAGGTGGACTTTCCTCTGGGCTTGCCCATGATCGTCTTCCACTGTGTCCCTGGTATTACACTGCCTCCAGGCGACGCGAAACATTTTTGAGGAATTCTTTTTCATCGCAAGCTTGGGCTTTTGCTCGAGGTGTGAGGAAGAAGATATTTTGCTGGGGTATGGAGTTTTGGGGCGGTTTCCTCTGTTTCTTTCCTGTTGATTAGCTCGGGGATGCTCTTGCGCTGAACGGCTTGGTGAGGCCTTGTGCTCGCTTGGAGATGTGTGCATTCATGTTTCTGGGAGAGAGATGTTAGCTCTGGTAGTCCTATCCTTTCCACCAACATACCGCCATCGTTCCGCACAATCCATGGACATTTATAAATACCGGACACAATCAATCACTTGCGTACTTCGTACATCCCATGCAACTGGATGACAATGAGGTGTCTACCTGGTGAGTACTGATACTGATTGCTCTCACAACAATTGCCAGCCAAATGGTCGGGTTCTCTGCACGTCATGGGCGTGTTTTGGCTCGTGCTAAGGTCACATGTTGAGAGGCCGGCAGCAAAAAATGGGTGCTGAGAGACAAAATCATCTCATGAGATCATCTCTAGATTCAGAATGAAGCATACCGAACAGCGAAGTAGATAAATTCCATCATGACTTGAACTCATCACAGCTGCAACAGCCGGCAGCCTCCTCCAGATCCCAAAAGCCCTACTCCTCCATCTTAGATGGGATTAAATTCCGGAGCGAGAGGTCATACACAACATCCTCCACCTTCTTGACGGCATACTTGATTGAGTCGACACGCTTGCGCAGAATGTCGTTCTTTAGGTTAAGCACCTGGAAGCCGGCATGCAGGTCCTTGATGAAGCTGCTGATACGCACAGCGAGGTCGTTGTCGCCCAGCGTCACTGAGTTCATAGCGAGGCGGCTGAGCTCATCAACAATATTGATCAGACCCAGCAGGTAGTCCTCAATGGTAATGTGGAATGCATCACGACCCTTGAGGTTGACCGGGACTGTTCATGTCAGCACCCGGGGTGTAAACACAGGGAGAAAAGGGGGTTGTAAACATACCGCTGAAGATTTCGCCAACCTCCTCCAGCTTCAGCAGACGACCAACCTCGCCGGGACGCGACTCGGTGCCCATACCTCCAAGCCAGGCACACAGCAAGACGGTCGAGATGGCATCTTGAACCGCACGATTCCACTTGTAGTTGTACCTTGGTGATCATTAGCTTTGGTCCTGGCAATCTTCTGGTTTTCCACCATGGAAACTCACTTGAAGTATGGGTACTGCGAGGCAAATGCTGCTAGGGTGCCAACGCTCTGGATTTCTTTCTTGATGCCATCCTCAACGGGGGTGAGGAGAGCCGAGTCTGTGCCATGGTCAGCGGGGTACGCTCAACCGGCGTTGTATTTTAGTGGCATTTTGGTGTACGAACACTTAGCTCGCGGGGTTGAATGGATGCGCGACAACACGCCCTGGGTGAAAGAGACGTGTTGAACCAGCTCGTCAATAATCTTGTCCAACTCCTTCCTGATCACGGTGTCTTCCTCGATCTTCACCCGCAGCTGCTCAAAAAGGCTGGGGTCGATCATAGCGGCCATTGTGGACTGTGCCCCAAAGGAAAAATCGGTGAGTCGTACCGAAGAGGTACTGTGTGAAACGGGTGGGCGGGCAAGGAGAAGAGTGAGTTAGTAAATTATGTTCCAGTGTGCTGAGAAGTGAAGCTTGAAATCTGAAGCCAGGACATGATGGAAGTAACGAGCATCAGTGTTTGCATGACAGCCCTGGAGAAGATGCACCGTGAGAGAAAGTATGTACGCACTGTACGCAAACCAGAAAAATGGGTCTATTTGCAGCCGTTCACGCTGCTAAACAAGTGTTTGTTTTCTTCTATCTTCTGGCCACTACAGGAGCTGTAGCTTACAATATTCAAGCTCAGATATCCTCTTTCCTTCGTCTAAACCCTTTATGTAAGGCACTGGCGATGTCTTGTTGACCCTGAGCTTCAGACGTAGGGTTAGGGTTGGTCCATCTCTCGGAACCCCAATTCAAAGCTGGCCCAACCGCGAATCTCATTCTTGGCACCGACTTCATCGTTCGCTTGTCCACTGCCATGCCGCTCGTCGATCCGGTGACCATGTCCTCGTCAATCACTAAGGGCGCCGAAGCCCAGGCTCAGCCGCAATCGCCCGCGAAGGGGAAAGATAGCCCAGCGGTGGTCCTTCTCCCCGTTCAGATCAACCAGACACCCATCGCACAAGCTGCGCGACATGGCCTTCCCGCGCTTCTCGCCGCCGTCTTCATTTTCCGGTTCCCGGCGCTCGTTGACGACCCCGTCCCGGCTATGCTCACCACCCTTCCTGCCATTGCTGCCCTTCAGTTAGTCTACGCGCTGGTCTGTCTCCCAGCCGTGGGCGCGCAGTCGTCGAAGCCCGCCCGAAAGCTCCGTCCGGGCGAGAAACGGAGGTCGGGTGATGGCGGGCCAAACCTGCCAGTGGTATGTCCCTCTCCTACAGACACCATCCCCTTACAGACATTGATACTGACCTCCATTCACAGACCGTCCTAGTCTCCCTCCTCCTCACCACCTTCATCATCCCCTTCCTCTATTTCGGCTTCGTCTGCTTCGGCGCCCCGGCCTACACCTACGTCTCTCACACCATGCTCTGCGCCGCGAATCTCGCCGTGCTGACGCTCTTCCCGCTCTTCTACGTCCATGGCGTTGACGGCTCCGCCTGGGGCGTAGTCCTCTCCGCTCACGCCCCTTGGGATGAGACGTATGGTGGCTATATCGGCGGTTTCGTGGGCGCCTGGCTTGGCGCTGTACCCATCCCTCTTGACTGGGACCGTCAGTGGCAGAGATGGCCGGTTACTATTCTGTGCGGCATGTACGGCGGTTATCTGCTGGGGCGGGTGCTGTGCGGAACGGTTTTCTGGGGCAAGGGGAGCTCGGTGGGAAAGGCATGAGGCGCTGATGGGGGGCTTCTGTGGATGTTGGATGGTGGACTGGAGGCGGAAGGAGGAGATAAAAAAGTTTCGTGATAGCCCTAGGGTGTTTTCGTGTTGGTTTGAAGAAGAGTGTATAAAAGAGCATGGTTCGGGTTGGGTTGTATTGTACGATTTGTGGTCACTGCATTGGTTAGAGATATTCACCGAGTTACTGGCTACTGAATGATATAGCTAGAATCTCCCTCCCACGTGGTATTCTCTATGCCCCAACGCAACAGACAACAACCGACATCACATCACGAAGCAACCCACAGTGCGCCATGGTGAGAAACTCTCATAAGCACGGTGCTACCCCGCCAAGACTGAGCTCCAGGATCTTAGCTACCTATTTTCAGCGGGGTCTCCAGCAGCTGTTTGTCATCGAAGACCGCAAATCGCATATCGCGAAAATCCGAATAATCCGATCATCTTCTCTCAAAAATGGCAGCGACGACCTAACCCTTCTTTCCTCCGATGTAACAACCCTGAAAGAGCTCCCATCTCAGGCTACAGCGCCTCCCCTCTCGTGGCGCGAGCTCAATGGCCGCCGAGGCAAGCGCACCGGGCGCTGCCGCGCCGGCACCGGCGCCAGTGCCCGCCAAAACCAAGAATTACAAAGGCTTTGTCGCCGGAATCTTCTCAGGCATAGCTAAGCTTTCCGGTGCGTTTTACACCGTCCAACGGCGGCGCATGCCGTCCAACGTCGCACCACATGCCTAATCCCCTCTGCGACAAAATAGCTTTGTTTCCTAGGTAACTGGCTAACATAACCCCCGCAGTCGGCCACCCCTTCGACACAATCAAAGTCCGCCTGCAAACCACGACGGCCTCGCGCTTCACCGGCCCCCTCGAATGCCTCACCCTCACCCTGCGCAATGAGGGCGTCCTCGGGCTGTACAAGGGCGCCTCTCCCCCCCTGGTGGGATGGATGTTCATGGACAGCGTCATGCTCGGCTCGCTGACCGTCTACCGCCGCCTGCTGCGCGACAACCTATTCAACCCACCCTGGCACCCGCTTCACGATCCCACGCGCACGCTGCCTTCGCATGGGCACGGCATCGCGGGCATCCTGGCAGGCGCAACGGTCAGCTTCGTGGCTGCGCCGGTGGAGCACATCAAGGCACGCTTGCAGATACAGTATGCGGCGAAGAAGACCGAGAGGCTGTACAAGGGGCCGATCGACTGCGTGAGCAAGATTTATAAGCATCATGGAGTCAAGGGGGTGTATCATGGACTTGGGGCAACGTTGCTGTTCCGCGGGTTCTTCTTCTTTTGGTGGGGGAGCTATGATGTGCTCTCGCGCTGGATGAAGATGCATACGAGCATGAGCGCGCCAGCGATCAATTTCTGGGCGGGCGGGCTGAGCGCGCAGGTGTTTTGGCTGACGAGCTATCCGAGCGACGTGGTCAAGCAGCGGATCATGACAGATCCGCTGGGCGGAGGATTGAACGATGGAGTGAAGCGGTTCCCTCGGTGGAGGGATGCGGCAGTGGCCGTCTACAAGGAAGGAGGTCCCAGGGGATACTGGCGCGGATTTCTGCCCTGCTTTTTGCGGGCGTTTCCCGCGAATGCCATGGCGCTGTTGGTCTTCGAGGCTGTCATGCGCGGATTGCCGGAGTAGATCAAATCACTTTGTACAACCACCTATTCAGGAACATATCGGAGGACGTCAGGAATACGGAGCAGTGGTGGAACGGGCAAAGCTTTTCGGCCGGAACGCCTTGCCATCACGAAGGATGGCCCAGTATATTGGTTGACCCCCAACAGTGTTCCGCTATGCACATCCGTCTAAATCCCATTTTTGTGGTATCCCATGCCAGATGAGCCTGTCGACTCCCACCAAATCCCGATAGCCATCCGCTTACTCGTCATCCTCCTCAGCCTCGTCGTTGACGACGTTGAAGAACTTGAGCTCATACACGCCCTTCGAGGTAGAGACGACACGGAGCCAGTCACGGAGCTGCATCTTCTTGAGGAACTTCTTCGTGCTATACGCGGGGTCATGTTAGTACATGATCCAGTGTCTCGTCGCGAAATTCGTGGGCCCATACAGATACTTGAGGTAGCGGCCGGAGAGCTCGTTGTGGGCAACGATCTCGATCTTGCCGTCACCGGTCTGGGAGATCTTGATGGTCTCGCCAAGGTTGCCAACGCGGCCCTCAACCTTGATCTTCTCATTGAGGAACTTCTCGAAGGCGGAGACGTCGAAGATCTTGTCGCTGGCGGGCTGCGAAGCGTTGATGACGAACTATTGGCGAGGGGCACATCGGTCAGAATTTTGCGACCCTCCACAGCTTGCGCATGATGGGAAGAGCAGTGCTTACCTTCTTGGTCACCTTGGGGCCCTTGGCCTTGGAGGACTTCTTCTGTATTTCAAAAATGACTTTAGCCTACTGCTTCACGCCATGATGCCCCGTGATCTCAGACCAAACCGAGCGGTTTGGCGGTTGAGGGGGCACTGGGCCAACAGCAAAGCAATGCCAGGTTTGAACGTACTGCGATAGGAGCCATTGCGGATATTTGTCTCGGTGAGATAAATTGAGGGAATGGGAAAGCGGATGTAGGGGTGATAGAACGCAAAGAGGTAAAATCCTGCGCCTGTTGAGAGTTGTCCGGTCGAAAAAAAAGTTCGTGGTTGGCCGCGGTGAGAGGAGAAATTCCCAAAATGTGTGCCCTGGATTTTCCAAGTAGGGCTCGGTTAATTGGAAGAGTGGGACCCGGGGTCGGTGTGGGGCTGTGGGTCACTCCAACTTCGAACGGGTCCGGAGCCGGGAGAGCATCGGCGGTTGACACGCCGCGTTTACCCCCATTTTTCCTCCTCGCGCTCGCAGCCCGAGGCTGCGGGAAACTTTAAACTTCGAACGTGGAAGGGATCGTCAGTTTCTACAGGTCAAAATAAATAATGGATCACTTCTGCGACGTTCTCCGCTCGTGGATTCTCTTTTAGGGCCTCCTCGGCGAGACAATGGCCTTCGCTCCAGCGGCCGTTGAACATGTCGTTGGACCACTGGTAATGCGGCAATGCATTTTGGGTGCTGTTTCAACCGCAAACTTTCACGATCGGAATAACATCGCCATTTGGGGAGACATCCGTGAGGCTACGGTCCGGGTACTGGCTTGCTGTTCGTCTCTGTCCCGTCGCAAATACCACCACAAGAGTCGTTTTTTGACCATCAGCATATAGCTAGCTGAAGCTAGAACAAATGGAAGTCTATCAAGACAAAAATGATTATACGGACATTATCCTCAGAGTTTGCCAAGAATGGATTGGTTAACAGGGTGGCGACACGTCATCAGTGCATTTTTACTGCATTTTTAGCATCTGGGGAGTGCTTCCTAACCCTGGAGCACGTTGTCGAGCATTCGTACTTCTTTTACTAAGTTGTTGAATACCTACCTTCAATCACTGCCGATACCCGAGCTGCGTATTTCGCCTGCGTCTGCCAAGTTGCAATTTCGCCGCTAGAGTCTATTCTCGGCCTGTCCGGAGTGAAGTTCCAGGATTTTTCAGAGTGCCGATCAAGTTTGCGCCGAGCATCACAAGCCGAGAAGAGGTCGGAAGACAGACCTGCGCCACACCCGCAACGCCTCCACTTGTGGCTTGCCCCTCCCCCCGTGATGTCATTAGCGCAGCAGTTGCCGATGGTGGGGCAGTATACGTCACATTCGAAGTTCGAGACTGGAGCTATGAACGCGACAAGATGGAGCCGCGCAAGCATAATGGGCAGTGTCGCGCCTTGTGTACCTGGCTTGCTAGTTTGCTGTATCATGTGGTCTTGAAGAGGAAAACGATGGCCAGCCCTTCAAGAGTTCCACCAGCCATTTTTTTCGATTGCCTCTGCAGAGGTTGAGAAGCGGAGCTGCAGTGCAGAACAGCCCATCCTGCCTGCATGCGCCTGGACGCAAAGAACCATCCATGTGCCAGCCGTTGAGACCGAAGCACCCATAGACCATGGGACTTCAGAGCGGGCATAGATTAGACCGCGCCCGTCTGCGCTGTCAGCCCAGCCTCTTTTTCATTCTCCTGATGTTGCTCTCCGCTAGTTCCGGCAGGCGCTCCATCGTGGGATCTGGCGACATGGGTTCGTGCAGAACCACCGAGCGAGATCCCGCATCTCTGTGAGGTTCGATAGATCATCGACCGTTGTAGTCACCCTATCTCAGCCTTAAAAAAAAAATACTTCTACACTACACAGCATGGCACACATGGATCCTGAGCGTCACCCGTTTGGGTTTACGAGGTGCGCGCCACGCAACAGTCGACTCAGGTCGCCTGAGCTCTGCAAAAGCGGCACACCACCAGTGCGCTAGCAAGGATCATTTCTGTCGTTTCATTGGCTCATCCGCCACAACCCTGGATCGGCAGGGAAGCGACGGAACTAGTCAAGCCTGCCGGATTCGATGATGTGTACGGATTATGACGCACGTCCAGGACCCCAACCCCAATCGCCTTGCTGGCCACCAGGTCGCCGAGGACCGACCGCAAGGTCTCGTTGTTTAGCACCAAGAACTGGAGGAATCTGCAGGCCTTCTGCAGCTCGGCACTGTGTACCAGCAAGTACCCGTCAGGCAATATCCTTCTTAGCAAGCGCCTCTCCGTTGCCGTTCCCGAACCGACATATTTAATAGACTGCAAGCCCCGCTGTCCACTCCCCGCCCTTTGTCTTTGCGAGAACCACTTACATCACACTTGTCCACGACTTCGATATCGAAACCACATTCCAAACAATTCTTAAATTCCCATCAAATCACCAGCCAACACCATCACAATGGCTTTCACCGCTAGGTAAGCGCGCATTCCCAACGCATTTTCCATTGTGAACCTGGACTGACCCTTCAATGTAGCGACATCTGCAAGATCGTCTTCGCCGTACTCCTCCCTCCTCTCGGAGTATTCCTCGAGAAGGGCTGTGGTGGAGACCTTTGCATCAACATCCTCCTCACAATCCTCGGCGTAAGCAAACATATCGATCAACACTTCCTGGAGCAATTGACGCTGACCAAACACGCAGTATATTCCCGGAATCATCCACGCCCTGTACATCATCCTGAAGTACTAGATTCGTTAGCGCTCTGCATTTCCACGCCTGGAGTGAGCACGAACGACGAGCGGAGATCCCCAGTGACCCTACGCCGATGACGACGAGGCCTCCCGAGGCTTCCTTCCTCTCTGACGGGCACGATGGATTGAACCACGCAGCTACGAACTTGACGGCCTGTGACAGGATAGGGGATGTAATGTTTTTATTTTTGGGGGTAGTAGGGTCATGGACATGTCTCGACGAGCCTTTTTTATTTTTTATTTTTTTAACGCTTTCCCAACTGGCTGGTTTATGTTGTCCCATGTGGGAGCAAAAGCTTCCACATACTCATAGACGAGCATAATACGATGATACCCGATGTCTCGAGCAAACCTGAGAATATACTATGCAACTGATCAAGACTGTGAAAATGAGGATCCTGATGCTGCCGCGGAGTACACATGTTGTGGAACCTACTGGACGGTTGAATCATACGACGCAGGGGGTCGAGGCGAGCTACATATTCGAGGGCAGCCTCGCTAGCCTCACTAGTGAGGCATCACTTTACGCAGTAATGGCGAATTCGCAAACCAAACGACTTCCCGAATTCCAACGCGTCAGAACTGCGAAGCGATACCTTGGTCTTCACTATGCGCCCCTTCTATGTTTGAGCCAACACCGGATACACAGCTCATTTTCTTGACCCGAGCCTCGTTACCCTCGGTAACGTATCACGATGTCTCAGAACGCGGCTGTTTACCTTCGGGGAATGACCCCCAACCTGACTTGGTCTATTCTGGGTAGCCATGCCCTGTACTTTCGCAAGGCCTTCTCAAAACCTGGCGGCGGTGGAACACAGTTCGGAGCCCACAGGATAAACATTTGTACCTTTGTAGTTCGGGTCAGGAATATCCGTCTGGTTTCCCCAGAGTCCTGGACGCAGCCTCACCAGAGGCTCGGCGATCACGCACGCCCTACCTTGAACGATAATATCTATCCGCAGTTAGAAAGAATAAACGGAGGTAGGGGAGGTAAAGAGCATAAAACTCACGTCGTTTTTCCCAACCGCGATAATTTGATCTTCTGCTACCCGAGTGTTGCCCACGCCCTCGATATACGCGATTGGTGCATCACCCATGATCTTCTTTCCCACATCGGCCACCGTTGTCCCCTTCTTGACCAGGACGCAGTCTCGGAAGACGGCCTTGGAGTCGTTCGCGCCTGAGGCGAATGTTGTGGTGTTTCGGACAGGGAAGACTGGCGTGAGACCGAGGATGTCGGCCGCTTTGGTGAGCACTTGGTTCACACCCGTCGACCCGAACCGGTAGAGTACCATGTCTTTGAGGTTCTCTATCCTGTTCTTGGCTTTCTCATCGAGCTCCCTTAGCCCCCCGCCGTCGGGGTCACCGTCCGCTACTAAGTCTTCTCGCGTGTCGACGAACTCGCTGCCCTCGGTGTACCGCACATAACCTTGCTTAGCAAGCTTCCGTAGGAAGATTTCCGAGACAGCAGAGCATAGCACGATGCTATTAGGGTCCTGCATTTTAGCAATCTTGGCGATGTTCTTGTCGGCATCTGGGTGGTCAATCTTGTTGAGCGCGATGACAGTAGGGAACTTCTCGTCGGTGAAGGCGTTAACCACACGGTCAACAGTCTCGTCTGTGGTCAATCAGTATGATATCAATAGAAGGCGGAAAAGGGGGAGGCGCATACCGCTCCACTCCTCCAACGGTTCTTTGAGTGCCAGTTTGTCTAACGTCCTCGCTACGACCACTGATGTACTCCCGTAACCGCTGAACTGGTTTTGTAACGTCTCAACCGCCGTTGCCTTGACGGCGATATGCCTTCGCTTGATTGACCCCCACTTGCTCATCAAGTTGCCGCGGATCCATGCCACGATTTCGGACCGTAGCCAAGCGATATCGACCGAGGGGTCGTAGCCGCGCGTGTTTTTTCCCTCGGCATCAGTTGTACCAGAGACGTCGACAACGTGTATCAGGGCATCGGCGTGGCGCAAATCGTCGAGGAACTTGTTTCCTAACCCCTTTCCCTCATGCGCGCCGGGCACCAAGCCGGCAACATCGAGAAGCTCGATCGGAACACTGCGTCGCCCCTCGACGCACGACCCGTAGTTCGGCTTACACCTATCTGAAAGCCCAAAGCGAGCGCAAGCGCAGTCTATTTGTAAATAACCGATGGCGCGCTGGGGGTCGATGGTGGTGAAGCTGTGCGCGGGGGGGTTAGCTTCAGCTATCGGCGGGCTAGGGGGCCGGAGGAGGGGCCGGAGCGTACGGGAAGTTTCCTGCGCGCGGGAGAGCCGTATCAGCAACGGGTTCCGATATTCCAGGCCGATTCCTCCATCTTGTTCTTCTGTCGCTGGCTGAAAAGGGAGGGAAGCAACGGGTTACCCACCAACTTTGGAGGTAGCATCGGTCAGCGAATTGAGGGTGCTGGATTTTCCGGCGCTCGGCTTGCCGACCAAACCAATTAAAGGATCTCGAGGCATTTCGTACAAGGCAGATTCTATCTGCGAAGCGGTTGTTGTAAGGTATGTCTTGAATAAGACGCGAAATAGGAGGGGTTAATTTGTTGCTGTCGCAAGTTTGCGCCCTTCGAACAAGGGTGCCCCGCCTTGATAAGGAACGATAGGGAGGAGGGACAACTAACTCGTGGCGATGAATGTGTTTCGTGTTGAGGAGCGAAGTGTTGATTTCCGGCCGGAAGTCTTGTATGATCTTGCAATCTTCCTGTCTAAATATCATAAATCCCTTTCAAATGTATTGATCACAGGTTTAGGTGTGGTGTATCGCGGCTTGACGCTCACATAGGGTTAGGGTTATATACTGTATTTGTGTTGTCATCCGATGTCCACCACAAGTTCGTCATAAACCAACACGCATCTCACCTGACAGCTACAAAGCACACAATCTTGCCATGGCTCCACGAGAGCTCCCAATCGCAGACCTCCCACTATGGGCTCGCCTCAACGATGTCAAATTCGGCGACTTTGAGGTCAAACATTCCGAGGGAAAAGGTTACGGCGTGGTTTGCCGAAAGGCCCTGACCACTGTCGGACACTCCCTTGACGAGTCCTCCTTCCTCACGGTGCCGCATAGCCTGGTTCTCAATGAAGAGGCAGTCGAGGAGTACGCAAAGGAGGATAGGAACTTCAGGCATCTTCTGGATGCTGTCGGACATCGAGTAAACGGCCTCCAACTTTGACCCTCGCGCCCTGGCTCGCTTCGCTTTCTTAGAGGGTGCTGACTGTGTGTCGCAGTCGTCAAGGGCAGATATCCTGCTTTTCCTCCTCGTCCAGACGGCATTGGCTTCTAGGACAGGCCAATCTTCAGCCGGCTTGTCGAATCCATGGATGGAGTATCTCCAGTTCCTGCCAAGGGTGGTTCTAGTGCCCAGCATGTGGACTGAGGATGAAAGGCTTCTTCTTCGAGGCACGTCCCTCGAGACGGCCGTGAACGCCAAAATGCTAGCCACGGTTGGCGAGTTCGATTACGTGCAGAGCACATCCTCTGAGATTCCATGTTGGGATGAGCTCCTCTGGCAGGGCGAGGCGGTGTCTCTTCGTGACTGGATACGTCTCGACGCTCTCTACCGCTCTCGCTGCCTGGAGCTCCCGAGATCTGGGGAGTCAATGGTGCCTTGCATCGATATGATCAATCATGCTCGGGATGCCACGGCTTATTATGACGAAAATTCCCGGCGTGAAGTCACTCTCTTGCTCAGACCTGGGGTTACTCTCTCAGAAGGCCAAGAGGTGACGATCAGCTACGGCGAGGCTAAGTCGGCGGCTGAGATGCTGTTCAGCTATGGTTTCATTGACCCGGAGTCGACTATTGAGAGCCTTGTGCTTCCTCTGGAGCCCTTTGAAGACGACCCGCTAGCCAAGGCGAAGCTTGTCGGCTTTGGTGAGGCGCCTAAACTTCACGTGGCACGGGATGGCGGCTCCGTCATTTGGAAGAGCCCGTTCGTTCATCTGATGTGCGTGAACGAGGAAGATGGGCTGGACTTCCGCGTGCTGCAAGATACCAACGGTGGCAGACAATTACGAGTGTTCTGGCAGGGCGAAGATGCAACGGATCAGACGGCAGACTTCGAGACTCTCGTGAAGAACCACCCGCTCGGCGTCATCTTCAGGCTGCGTGCTGTTACTGTCATACAGGAGCGCCTGCAGACGCAGCTCGATTTGGCACGATCGTACGACTCTAATGACAACCTCGGCGAAGTGCGAGCAGAATGTCTTGGAGCCGCAAAGTTGCTACGTCGAATAGAAATTGGTATCCTAGAGAGTGGCGTCGAAGTTTTGGAGAAAGAGGTGTGTACCAATGATAAGCATTGGCTAGACTGCACCGTATGGTGTGATGGCAGCAGATGGATCGATTGGGTTTGGTACTCTGGCAGCTAACGATGTGTCATGCAGAAAACCTCGCTCCTGAACGACGAAAACGTGGTGGCTTATCTCGGATCGACGGAGGCTGCCGAATCGGACCTAGTCGGCGAGGAGCCGTCCAGTGAGGCCGACGACTTCAGCTGATTTTTCAGCCATGCATGAGATTGTCGTCACGACCCATGAGAAGTGATTCCGATTCAGCGCGAAAGCCGACATGAATCAATCAGTCAGCAACTGCTCACTCCAAGTTCTACTCTTCGAAGTCTTTGACCCTCTTGCATGAAGCGGACGATGAGACTTGGGGGCTGAGAGATGACAAGATCAGCCCTAACGATTGAGGATTCTACGGCTACTTTACGGTAGATGTCGGGTCAATATCACCGTGTCTCTATTTACCTATTGGTGCGAACGAATGATAGTTAGAAAAGCTTAGCTACGGACAACTACGGAGTATCTAACGCGCGTTCCGTGTCTCAAGAGCCTCAGAGGCCACGAGTAAGAAGCATTTTAGGAGATCACTTACGGATCACGATGCCTGTATGACATTGAAGGCTCATGTTACTGTCACTGACGTTCCGTTTTTTATCCTGCTGGACGCTAATTAAGGAACAGGAGTGACGATCCACTCTGGCCGGCGCTCAGACTTTAATGCACATTGACGTTTCGATACCTTAGGCACGTCTTCTAGAATATTGATAGAGCTTTCCCCCAAGGATGCCCGAGTTTGGCACTCCGACGTTCCGTGCCACACCAAAATGGATGCCACGAGGCCTTTGCAGCCGCCGCTCCATGGATCATCTCAAAGAGCATGGGGCCATTTTTGCCGGAAAGTGGGAGTCGATCTCAAACACCACAGGCTACGCCCGCCCCCAAAGTGCGGGGAAGAGAGGCGGGGAAGAGAGACGAGGCCGTTGGGGTTGCGCGTGGAGCCGGCGAGCGGTTGAGGGTGGTTCGTTCAGTTTCTTGATGTTGAAGATCGGAAATCTCTGTCCGATGGGCACGTATGTCGCTGTTCCACAGTGGGGTGGCTTGGAGCAGGTGGAATTAGGGTAGAAGCAGAATAATCGCTGGATGTGGTTCGTGGGCAGCACTTACATGTTCGCCAAGATGCCGTTTAACCTGGATCACGTTCGTCTGGTTGCAACTTGATCGCCTATCCTTGAACAGTCTTGGTTTCAACATGATAACAAACTCATATGTCAGCAGCTTGTCGATGAAGATGAATACAAATACAGGCTCGAGGCTTCGCAAGGCAAGGCATGACTGTGTCTGAAAACTCCAGGGTACGATCCCCAGGGGGCTTTCGGGGTTGGATGTGATGTCGTATCCGGAGCATGGATTGCTCATATCCTAAGCCATTTAACAGACAAGCCACGCCTATATTGCGCGCGCACGAAACCAACAAAATGAAGACGGCGCAATCGCCAACTTTTTGCCTGCTTGACTAGCGTACCAAGTTAGCTGGGCGCCCGTTGCCTGCCGGTTACACAGGTCGTCCAGTCATCGGTCAAGCAGTTGCGATCATTGAACCGACGATGATAACGAGCAGTAATTGTTATAAGGCTTGAGTATAGGTCTGCAGCGCCGCGCCGTGACTGCTTGACACCTCCTTGTCATCACGGGGGTGGTACAGCCTTGCGGTATTGCAGCTGGTCGGTCGGCTGTGAACCCAACACCGCTTCCACTTTCAGGGAAAGATGTTCGAGATCGAATCCTCCCATTTCGGCAGATTTCCTCACCGTTTTCAATGGCCTCCCAACAACACAAACAAAGTGAAGCCCGCATTCAATTTTTCGATTATTCTTTTCCCTTCGTTATGCCGCTAGTTGATGTCATCCTAGGGGTCATTTAGAACCAAGGGTCTTGGACGCCACTCAAGTGCATTGCTTACCATACAGGACTGTGGGCATCCAACCACGCCGAGTACGAGGGCTTGGCTCGTCGCCACCAACGAACGTATGATGCTTGGCTTTCTCCCACGATGGCGTGGGCCCAGCTTTGCTACGCAGCACCTCTTCCCCAGACCGAGGCTAGCGCGGTCAGCGCACGGAAGACCCCGGGATTCAGATCGGGATGCGGGGTGGATGTGGGAGGGAGGCGGACATGAGCTGATGGGCTCGGTGTGCGGCCATGATGCCATTTTTCCCGTGTATCGACGCCTCGCGAAGCGGTGCCGTTCACCGACGCTAGAGTCCTTGAATTGGCATCTTGATGCGATTCGCCAGCAAGGTCTAGGGATGGAGGGGAGAGGTGGTGGGTTGAAGTCGGGGAGCTGGGTTGGAAACAGAGCGGAGCAACGTGGGAGCAAGGGGACCAGGCACTGCCGTTTTCCAACCGTCGAATCGCAAGAGTTAACTGACACCCTTGCTCACCCCAGATTCTCGTGGGCGTCGCCTCGAGGGGACCGCCGAATCCCAACACCCACCCAATCACTGACTGAATGCACCGGGCTCCCTGGAACCCTGTCGCGACCTCGTGCAGATCGGCTCCAGTCTCTGGCCGACCGTTTCCAGTTTTTCTCCGCAAAATCCGTTCTGGGTGCCTGGGGTGTGGTGCCTGCCGTTAGCGTGGATGTGTGGCCGCGAAAGACCCGAACCCAGGACACACTTGTTCCTCTTTTTCCCTCAACCGTCTCGCACCCACCTTGCCGAGCTTATTCCTTATAACACAGCGCCCCGCCCTTCGTAGACGCTCTGTTTTGCCGCCCTCCCTCTTCATTACCCTCGGAAGAATCGCCGTCGTCAATTGCTCCAGCTGTTCAGTTTGTGCTCGTCTCGACCTGCTTCCATGATAGACTCCCAAATTCCACGTTTGAGCGCTGGTGAAGCTCCCGCCGCGGATTCAGCCACCCGTTAAACCCTGCAGCAGCCGCAACCACAGAGTTTAAACACACGACCACGCTTGGTCCCCCCTTTAATCGGAACGATCCGTCGCGTGCCGCGATTTGAATGGGATTCCTGTGATCCATCCAACCGCCAAGATGCCTGGAATATTACCCATGAAGGTGATCAAGGTGGGCACGAGCTCGCAGAGCCGCATCGCCCAGGCTTGCGACCGCTGCCGCAGCAAGAAGATCCGCTGCGATGGCATCCGTCCTTGCTGCTCCCAGTGCGCCAATGTCGGTTTCGAGTGCCGCACCAGCGACAAGCTCAGCAGGCGAGCATTTCCCCGTGGCTATACCGAGTCGCTCGAGGAGCGCGTCCGCGCATTGGAGGCCGAAGTGCGGGAGTTGAAGGACTTGCTGGACGAAAAGGACGAGAAGATCGATATGCTCTCCAAAATGCACAACAATCGTCGGCCTTCTGCCGAGTCTGCCAACAATTCGCCCGCGGCGGACCCTCGAAAGAGCGCCGGGTCGCCAGCACCAAAGGAAGACACGTTCCGCGTCCAGGCCTCGCCGCTTCTGCTCGGGGTGGAGAACTCCGACTCATATTTCATGGGAGCCTCCAGCGGCCGGTCATTCATTGGTTTGTGTTCCCCCTTCGCGGCTATTTTTGGCGGTTCGCAATTGCTGACTTTGCCGCAGAATCCTTCAAGCGCAAGATTCAAGAAAATGGTAAATCGTGCTCTGAGTTCAACCCGGAAGCCTTCCTGCACATACAGGGGTGCTACCCCCTTACGCAGAAGTCGCCAACACCGAACATGAAGTTGCCACCTAGGGTGTTCTCGGACAGATGTGTCAATGTCTACTTCCAGGAATGGGCTCCATTATTTCCGGTCCTCCACAAGCCGACTTTTCTCCGTGTATACGAGGAATTTGTTGCTGATCCCGAAAAGATCAAGAACAACCACAAGCTAGCGCAGCTGTACTTGGTCTTCTGCATCGCTGCCCTGTCAAGTGAGCATCCGGACCTTGAGCAGATTACGGCTTGCGAGGTGCAATGGCAACGATCGCTGGACACCATCCTCATGGATAACACCATGATCACCCTCCAGTGCTTGCTGCTTGCCATGATGTACTGCACCATCAGGGCCGACTACAAACGATTGCAGCATTACAAGGGCATTGCCGTTGGGCTGTCCCACCGTCTCGGACTTCATCAGAGCCAAAAGCGCTTTTCTTTTGGCGTCCTCACGATTGAGACCCGAAAAAAGGTCTTTTGGACTCTATACATGCTTGACTGGTGAGTACCTAGTTTCGTGTGCTCTCTTGGTGTCATCTGCTAACTCTTGTAGCTTCTCGGCTGCCATGCTGGGCCTTCCAAAGCTTCTGAAGGACGAAGACGTCCATGCTGAGTTTCCGGCAGACATTGACGACGAGTATGTCACGGAGAAGGGCTTCCAGCCCAGTCTTCCGGGGGAGCATACAAGGTTATCAAGCGCCCTCGCTCTCTTCCGCGGATCTCGGATTTTGGGTAAGGTCTTGGAAAAGATCTATCCCTCCGCAACATCCCATGACCTCTCGCTCCAGCAAATGTCGGCTCTCGGGGCCGAACTTGATCAGTGGCATGATCAACTTCCGCAGCACCTGAAGCTCACCTTCAAGCAAGACAAGCCGTCGACTGACATAACCGGCAGTAGATCGCCGCTTCTCGTGAGTATTCTTTGCCAGATTCCCAATGGATGTGCCAACGGAGACGCTAACTCAGCTCAAGGCGCTCGCGTACTACTATATGAAGATACTTATTTACCGGCCTGCGGTGTCGTCTAGTCTGGGTGATAAGGCCGCCCCTGCCATGATTTCTGTAGGCGAGTCCAGTAAGCACATCATCCAGATTGTGCAGCTTCTGGAGGAGAGGAGCATGTCCTTCTCGTTCTGTCTTAACAGATCGGATACCCTCATTCTCTGTGGCATGGCCCTGCTCTACCAGACTCTGGATTTGAAGCACGACAGCAAAGTTTTGAAGGACAACGAAAAGCTTGCAAATGTTGTCATCAAGATCGTGGAGAAGGCTAAGACTCCTGGCTCGCTTGACTTCAAGCGAGTAGCCGGACTTCTGGTTATTGTTGACGAGCCAACGCCGCAGTCGCTACCAACACCTCCAGGACAGAGTCCCGACGCCTGTATGGCTGCACCAACAACCTACCGAACATCGCCCCCAGCATCCCTCGCCCCCCACAACAGGAAACAGATGTCCCTTGGCTTACACGCTGGCGCTAGCGCGAGCGAGACGGATCTGCTTCTGCAACAAGAGAAGCTGCGACGGATGACTATGCCCGTAGCTCAACAGCAACATGGGTCTGATCAATACCGCGTCCGATCAAGGCAGTCATTCGACGGCATCTCCAGACGTGAATCGCCAATGGCACAACGCGACCACCGGGTGTCCGTAGGCCAAGTACAGGCCGCACAGGCAGCTATGCTCGCACGGACTTCTTCTGCTTCCTCTGCAGCCGGGCAACAAAACCTGGATTACTTGTCACTGAATTCAACACCGCAGTCACAACCCCCGTCACCTGCACAGTCCCGTGCCCAACATCGGTCGCAGCAAACACAGCGCCAGGCCCACCAGACACAACTATATTCCCAATTACAGCAAAAGGCAGCGACAGTATCGAATGCCGAGTGGGACTCGCTCTTGGGGTCAATCGAAGGTGGACAGATGAACCTATACGACGCAATCTATGGAGGAGGACCGGGGATGCTTCTCTCGGACACACACATGTCTTCAGCAGCTGGGTCAGGGGGTGCAGCGACGTGGTCACCTGAGCCGTGGGATCTGACAGGTTTTAACCTGGGCAACTTTGCCCCGGGGTCGGCGACAACCCATAGCGTGCTAAGTTTGAGTGAGGAAAGCCTGAGCTCCGGGGAAGATCTTGGGCAAAGCGAGATCGGGCTCAGCGTGAGCAGCCTAGATTTCAGAGGGGGGATGACGAATACAGGGTGTACTACAGATGGCTATGTACTAGATGGGTTTGAGGCGTTCTTATGAGTTTATGAGCGATATGGCTGGCGATTGCCTTTCTGAGATATCAGCGCCACTTGGGGTTATACGGCAAGCGCAGGCTGGCTTATTTGGTTACAATAAGGTTTTGATGGCGAGCGGGCTTTATGCTTTGCATTTCTTGGGCTCGGAGTTCACCAAGATATGGGTTCTGGGGCAGAGATATCTGCAACGGGACAGGATTGGGTATTCATTCTAGCTGGTATGTAAGGAATATCAAAAGCAAACATCGGTTTCACGTTGACTTTCTCCCACATTCATTTCTTCTCGGCAGCTTGGTTCACTCCGCTTCCTGCCCGACGTACCTCAGGGGTTTGTTGTGAACAGAGACAACTCTGGTCTCCACATTAGAGAATACCCACGGAGGCGGAGAAGAGGGGTCCACAACGCTATCTCGGGATCGTTCGATATTCCATCACCATCCATGCTGCTGACTGGTCGAATAAAACAGGGAATTCCCTCCAGAAAGCATGAACTGTCCGTGGCTCCATCGCACAGCGAGGTCCAACATTGTGGGGATTTCCCTGCATCCTTGCAGTTGACCGTGGCATATTACATTTTTACACGGTGCGAATTTTCTTATAGACGACGTTAATTCGGGTGGTGATAAGAATGGACTTGAAAAGGGATTGTAGGTGGTCGAAAAGTGGTTTGTGTTTAGCCCCTTTTTGCAAAACGTAGCTTAGGTCAGGGAGCTTCCAAGGCTGAGTAAGATTTGGATGAGCGGTTTGAGCGAGTGAGCGAGTGAGTGAGAGGAGACTAGACTGCTGGGCAAAGTTTATCCTCACCACCATGTATGTTAGGTAGCTACTATGTATGGGTTGTGGGCGAGATGATGGCGTTGGATATGATCCTGCAGAACGACTGAAGCGGCATATGCCTTAACCAAGGTAGGTAGGCAGCTGGATTATGAACGCAGTAGGATCTTGAGGATTGGGGTTTTATGGCCATTTGATCGGCGAAAGGACTTCGTTCATAAATGATAGGAACAATAAACTTCTGAAGGCTCCAGTCAAAAGATATCGCCACCGTGCCCCGTGCGGTCGAGGGGTCAGACAAACATTCATAGCTGACGCCTAAATATGAAATGATGCCTAGAGGCAGTGAGGGATTACAGGGCGCTGTAATTATTGAGAAGGTCTGAAGCGAAGGGATGAATGCATTTTGATCGAAGAGTTCAACTTGGAAGTGTTTTGTTAATGAAGAGTGTTGAAAAATAAACACACAGACCCAGGCCATTGTGTTATGGAACTATCGCCACAGTATAAATCTCTGAAACAATACTAGGCAAAAACGATTTTTCTGCACAGTTATCCAGAGGCCGGCCTCGACCGTTCCTGAAATTTCCCTTGTGCTGCTCCCCTGTCAACCTTTGATCCTTCTCTGGACCTGCGAGAAAAATTACCTTGCAGCCAGCTTTATTTAGTGGCTACCTCTATTCGAAATTCCCATCATGTCCGAGATGACCCTCATTCCCTGTGATCATTGTTGGACTTGAGTTTGGGTTCTAGGGAGCCGAGTATTGTTGACATGCGAGCTTGGTAGAAAGGGATTCTTGAAGTTTCGCCAGTGCTTGTAGGCGGTATTCGCATGAAGACGTTGTCATGGGTGAAAGTCGATGTGCGAGAGGTGGAAGAACTGCAGGCGCGTTATGACTCTGCCCTACTTGAAGGGATGGCTAGGGCTGGGGGCTAAATGGGGCAGTCATTACCTTGTTCTCTTGGGGCTGGCGCTTTGGAAGCTGTTGTATTTCGTGCGTTTTTCCATGGCGTTCAGTGAGTATGGCCTGGATACTAGGCTGCTTTGATGTTCTTCTTCAGATGGAAAGGGGTAGAAGGCTGGTTCGTTTGAGGCCTCTTCGCCCAAGCGGGAGACCAACAACGGAAGATATACGAGAGATTCGACCGGAGAGTTGAGCCTCAAGATGGGCTCAGCGCGCAGATTACATGCTGGCACGATGGGCCCAGGTTTCCCTCAACAAGGCAATCATGACTGCCCGTGTGTCTGCTGCGCCAGTGAGATCGATGATATTTGCAGACATGGCGGGATCCACGCGGCGTGACATGCGGGAAAGGTGTGCGAGGTCCCGGATCCCAGAACTTGGATGGTGGGCATCGCTTCCATCTCTGCAATTCTCACCAACCATGTTCGGTCTAATGTGTCTCTCGCAGCGGGAAATAATGGATGCGGCCAACACATGAAGCTCGAGGACGCGTGTGGCGTCTGCAGTGGTCGAGGTGGTATCAGCGAGAACAGTGCGTCCAGCCCTCTGAAGGAACCGTGGGAGCGAAACAGAGCGAGGTGTTCGTGGAACGTCACTCTGTGTACGGCACTATCCGTGGTTACTATTCGCCGCGGAGACTAACTACTCTCTATCTCAGCCCTATGATGCACTATGCATATGACTGCAGGCGCGGATGGCGCGCGGATGGCACGATTGGTGGCGGGAGGATCGTTGTGCCGTTTTCCTTCTCCAGAATTTTTGGATGACACTGGCTAGCCACGGCGCACTGGTGGTTGCTTCTGTGGGAATTATTCTTAGGATCATCCGGTTTTGGCATCGTATCATTGGACACCAGCACACACAAGGCAACCGCTACCCACGGGTGGCATATGCTTACTGGGTCGCCGGACCGTCATCTCGGTCGTTGACGGGAAACTCGGGTCGGATCGAACTCTCATCTCCCAAGGTAGCCGCCGGCCGCCGGCCGAGTGGTATCACAACTTACCTCCATGCCTTCACAGCCCAGCCATTCGATAAATACCTGTAACGACATCGCGCAGTGTGTTAAATATGACAGTTTCGCCTTGTCAGCACAAGTCGTTCATAGTTTATCACGGTGATTGAGTTATTGTCGTCATGCAACCAACCTGTACTCTGGGGAAATGGTGGGGACTGGAGCGCATCGATCTTGACAGCAGCCGCGGAGACCCTCGGTACCCAAGCATCACATCGAACTTATCCGCAAGTCGTTGATAATGTCGCAGAAGCCCGTTGTTGCCTCCACAGTCAGACCCAGATCACTGCCATCGACAGACCTATGGTGGCTACAGGAGTGAGACAACTCAACTTCCCGCCGCTGCTGCCTCGACAGCTGATGGCTGCCGTCAGGCCCAATTATATTCCGCATCCCTCCCTTCTAATTATGTGAGCGTCGTCGTCAGCATTCTCATCAAAATAGGGTTGCCTGGCTTTGCCGTCCCTCAATCGTTATCGCGGGCGACTACCTGATGATAGCCCAAATCAACCACGGTCGTCTGTTGCGTCGTTGCAAGGGTAGACAAGGCAACCCGAGTCTCTCCACATCGGGATACCGTGGCGGGGTGAGGGGAAGGCGGAGAAGAGGAGACGCTGCATTGCCGGCACTGCTCTTTGTGTGGGGGCTCAAACGTCGAGCTTGAGAGGATATCCTGGAAAGCAAAGCAAGGGAATGGCTTGCTGGCTTGACCCGTACCACTTCCCCTCAAAATGGGGCGGGTCGCCGTTTCGCTTCCCCAGTTGTTGCTCTGACAGCTTATGGGTTGTGTGAAGGAATGTTCAATGGTGTTACACGGGCGCAACATGGCGGATCGTGTCAAATTCAACCGACTGTTTAGGTAAGCAGCGGTAGCGCGGCTGGTCCGCGCTTTACGTGCTCACGGTTGCTCTGCGAGCTTCTCTCGAATACAACACTCTTCACGGCTTCCAATTACTGCGTTTCTGGTGACCACGTTGAATTCAACAGATCGCGGACCGCAGATCTCGGATGCGAGTGCGTACCACAACCACAGCCTGAAGATCGGGAAAACTCGCTTCAGGTACTGGTTTCATGGATTGCGACTTTCGGATTACTCCTACCCGCATCATCAAATCCCCTTACTGTCTTCACGACAACAATTGACATTGTAAGCTAACGCCCAATTAACGGCGCCAGTTTTCCATCCATTGCTTGCCTGCGTCTCTGTCGTTGTTACCAACAGCCAGCGCCTGTTGACAACGGATCCCTGCTGCCAGTATCCACATTCTGGCACTGGAGTTCCAACGGAGGGATTTAGCCTGAACACGCCAACAGCCACCGTTTGCGGGGGGGTTGGCGGCGATAAGACGGACTCAGGGGAGACACGAGTCGAGACACCTGTGGCAGGAAATCGGTTCAGAGTCCCGCCGATTTCCGGTCGCCACCACCGAGAAAGTCGGCAACCGGGACTCCACAAGACCCCGGTGGGCGCTCCAGTTTCCGTGCCAAGACCAGACACAGCCAGCGCAACGCAACGCATCTCCCGATCGCTCCCGAGAGGTTAGCTGCGCCGCTGCCCGCGCGCGCTCGGAGTTAAGCTCATCGACCGGCCTTTGTCGCTGTCAATCTCGTTCTCAGGCGGCTGCACGCCGCGCAACGATTTATATACAAGCATTACCGTTCTGTCGCGCCAACGCTCACAGGAGCAACACCTTCAAACATCTGCTGAGCAAACCAGAATTGCTCACCCCTAGCCCATCATGACCGTCGAGACAACGCCTCTCCTCGGGAAGCCCAGCGTGGCCCCGTCTGGTTGGTCCCACCTCCCTCCCTATCGGCAGGTGTAATTCACCTCAGTGCTCACACTCTTGCCAGCCTCATTCACCAGCGCCATAACTCTTCCAGCTCAGGGGCAACAGCTGCCGCAAGCAATTGCCCACAGAGGCTTCAAGGTTGCATTCCCGGAAAACTCCATGGGTGCTTTTAGGGGTGCTGTCGAAGTCGGCGCTCATGCCATCGAGACCGACATTCACCTATCCAAGGACGGGGTTGTTGTACTCTCACACGTAAGCTCCGTCTGAATGGTCTTCTTGGCTAGGGGGCTAACCATTTTCTCAGGACGCAACATTAAAGAGGTGTTTTGGCTTGGAGCAGAAGATCGCCGACTGTGACTGGAGCTACCTCAGCACGTTGAAGACCGTAAGGGAACCACAGCAAACACTACCTCGACTTTCAGATCTGCTCGAGTACCTTGCACAGCCGGGCCTGGAGTCAATATGGGTCCTGCTTGACATCAAAGTGAGACCTCCCATTCAGTCAGTCTCTAATCGGAAGACTAACATACCCAGCTCGACGACGACGGCCACGACCTCCTCAGCCGCGTAGCCTCCACCCTCGCCTCAGTGCCGACCTCCCGCCCTTGGAAAGATAGGATAATCCTAGGCGGATGGAACGTACGCCTTCCCCCTTTTACTCCACTCCCCCTTCCAAAACTAACCACCACGTTAGGAAAACTACCTGAACCTCTGCCGCGAAATCCTCCCGGGCTTCCCCCTAGCCCTCATTGGCTTCTCGCCCCTCTACGCATGGCGCTTCCTCCGCCAGCCAGACGTGCACTTTAACATGTTCCAGAAGACCCTCGTCGGACCAGTAGGACGCCGCTTCATCAAAGCCGTGCGCAAGTCAGGGCGGAGTCTATTCCTCTGGACAGTCAATGACGAGGAATGGATGGAGTGGAGTATTCGGAAGCAGGCGGACGGTGTGATTACGGATGATCCGAAGCTGTTTTTGGAGGCATGTGAACGGCACACGGTCGGCGGGGATGGGAGTGGTGGGGGAAGGTTGAGTGAGAAGAGGAAGAGGAGTGGGGTGTTGAGGATGGTGAATCTTTATGCGAGCGCGTTTTGTTTGCAGGTTGTGACGGTTGTTTTGTTAGCGCTATTTTCGAGGAAGTTGACAGCGTTGGGGAGGAGAAAGGAGATTAGGTTATAGACTGTTGGTGCTTGGGCTTGTGGGGGTTTTTGAGAATTGGCAAAGGTCTAGAGATAATTTGGGTATGGATACCAGGCGTTTGGTGTTGGATGTCAGACATCTATGTGTGGGTTTGTGATAGGAATGTGGGGAATGTATTACTTCCTATTTACGAGCGCGTCATATATGCTCTCGTTGTGGTGAGTCTGCGTTATTTCCCCTTCCTCGGTTCCCTCGCCTTCTGGCTTTTGAGTCTCTTCGCCACCGTCAAGTGAATCATGATTATCGCCCGGTTTTGCGCCATAGAGGAGTAATATCCGCTTGATCTCATCTCTCTCCCGCCCGAAATGTGTGGCTCTATCCATCGCACTGGAGCCAAAAGAACTCACCAGGTTAACATCTGCACCGTTTTCGAGGAGCAATCTCACCAAACCTTCAAAGCCCGCATGAATAGCATGCATCAACACAGTTTGCTCCCATTTGTCTCTCGCATTGACCTCGGCGCCATGTTCAATGAGTAGCATAACTGTCTTCTCATCCTCTCTGAGCATGGCCTTGGCCAAGGGAGTCCATCCCCATTCGTCCTTTGCATCAACATCAGCCCCGCTCTGAATGAGAAGTTTGATAACATCCCCATGCCCGTTGGAAGCAGCGACCATCAGCGCAGTGTTTCCATCTTCGTCCCTTGTCTCGATACTCGCGCCTTTCTCAATGAGATATGTTGCTGACGCTGTAAACCCGTGTTTGGCGGCATATATCAAAGGTGTCTGTTGCGGGGACCCACCCAAACCATTGACATCAGCGCCGTTTCTAACGAGAAGTCGCAAGATGGTCCCATGTCTATATTTTAGGGCGTATAGCAAAGCCGTTCTGTTGTTAGGCCCGCCTGTGGCGTTGATGTTGGCGCCTTTGTCGAGCAGAACTCTCGCAGTGTCCTCATGCCCATTCATGATAGCCAAAAATAGTGGCTGATAACCGAAGTCATTCTTGACTTGGGGGTGAGCTCCATTTTGAATGAGCAGATGTACCACATCAACGTGTCCACCCTCCGCCGCAGGTAGCAACGGGCTAGGGCCTCCTTCGAGTTCAACGCTAACACCATTCTCGAGAAAGAACCTGGTGACAGCAAGGTGCCCACGACCGGCGGAAAATAGCAGGGCAAATTGGGTGGCCCTCTGATCGTTTAGGTCAAGAACACCTTGTTTGGAGCCCAGATATACCAGTACCGCTGGCTCCGGTGCATGCTTTGCCATGTGCCACAAAACAGTCTTCTGCGAAAAGAACTTGAAGTCAAATTTGATGTCGCAATCGCGGCAGTTATCCTGAAAACTTCGTCCGCAGAGTGATATACGGATATCCGAAAAGGGGACGGTTGATGGAGTGGTATCCAACTGGGCTTCAAAGAATGCCTGAGCAGCTTGGAGACTGTTTGTTGCCATCGCTGCGAGGAACGGTACTCCGAAGCGTTCGCCCTCTCGTCTAAAGCACTCTAGTCTGGACGGATGGCACCTGATGAGACTTGCTGCGTCATGTTCTGCTAGCACATACAGCAAACTCGCGTGCTTGGTATGCTGGTACTTCTGGGGTGCCTGAAGGATATTGTCGAGTTTTATCCACTCGCAAAGCTGGAACTCCTTGAGGAAGCCAGCTTGACTAAGTGATGAATTCTCTGCTGCTTCTGCGTGATACAGAACCTGCTCTACCGCGTAAGTGAGGAATGGAAACCTCTTCTTCAACGATGTGCGGAGATCGCTTCTTGCTTTTTGTGGCTCCCAAGGAGAAAACGGCACTAGCGAAGGTCTAGTACCTGTCGCGCTAGTCATAATATTAGCAATTCCTGTTCTCATAGTATTGAGACAGCATTGCTTCAATCGGTTATGAGCTTGTCCTTGGATGTTCTTGTCAAGATCGAACCGGATCTCCATGAGTCCGTTCTCCTTAAGAAGAAAGTCTCTCACCGACTCGTGTATAAATTGGATTGTTGGGGGTCTCGATTCGGTGATCTCAGCGAGACCTTTAGAGGCGTTGAGGATGAATCTTCTCATGTCAGACACTGTGGTCTCATCCTCCCTCCACTCTCTGAGAGCTTCTGGCGCAACGCCCGAAAGGATACCAAAGTAGAGTTCTTCAGGATTCATCGGCTTCCTTGCAAATAGAATCCATTGAACACACAACAATAATTCGTCTTTGTTCTGCTGGTCGCGCGTCAAAATATCGCAAAATAGCCTGTGGAGGTCTCCGGGAATCTCTTCAAGTCTTTGTCGGAGGCTGTGGATACGGCCATGATCGTATTCCCTATTCAGAATCCCAGTGACCAGAACAACCCACATAAAAACCCCAGAGGCCTTCTTTTGAATATCTAGGCGTATATCTTCGGCGAGATTACTGTCTCCAATTTTCAACTCGCCGCCTAGGTAGTTGGCTAGGTATTGCTATGTTAGAAATAGGTAGCTTACCCAATATAGCAAAGAACAGGCAGGGGGCATGACCGTCCGGGAGAAACTCTCTCTCGGCCACAAAGTTGAACAAAAAGCAAGCATACCAATGTCTTGTCTGTGTCCATCTTGGCCTTCGAGGACTAAGTTAACGCCTTTGGAGATTGATATATGGGGGTAGTGCCTGCTTGCGAAGCAAATTCTGAACTCGGCTCCCGTTGAAGCAGCGACGTCAACTAGGTGTTCGAAGAAAGACAGCATGTCGCGAATATCACGTTCGTTGCACTCGTCCAGAGCATCGATGAAGCAAGCCAGGGAGGTTTCCTTCAAATTCTGAACAACTTCGTCGAAGATGGTTTTGAGTAGCTCAATACTCCAATCAGGTGGCCTGCGGTTCCGTATGCAAGAACGGAGATGGAGGGTGGATGTGAGGACACATTGAAGGTTTGGAAGTTGGTGAAGGATTTGTGATAATATCGACCGATACATCCCTATTGTGGACTTCTCGAGATCTTCCCCGCGCGCGTTGAAGAAGAAAGAAACAACTTCCATATCTTTCCGCGCACTGGCGGCAGCAAATTTCATCAGTGTCGACTTCCCGGCTCCGGCTTTTCCTTTTATCCAGAGAAACCCGCGGTTTTCGGCCAACTTGTCCGTGGCAAGCCAATCGAGGTATTCTGGTTGTTCAAAAAGCCATTTGCAAGTTTGGGAATGGGCGGTCTTGATCGTCAGCTGGCGTGTGTCCATCTGACAAAAGTCTAGCGAATCAACCAGCTTCTTTGTCTGGCTGTCAATGATCTGGAATTTGGGAGAGGAGACTGGCTGTTTCATGGGTGTCGGATTGCCAGACCAAGGCCGGCTCGACATTCGTTGGAGAGCAGCAGCAACCTTTTTATACTCAGGATCGTCCAGTCCAAAAAATCGGCACATATTCACGTGATTCTGTCGGATATATTGAACGGTCTCAACGGAAGAGAGACCCAGACAGGATGATGTATCCTCGACTACCTTCGAATCATTGTTAACCAAGACGAAGGGGCAAGTGATGAGATTATGCTGTGCATACCTGCCGATTGTGGAGAGCTCTTACACCAAATTTCTCTTGGAATGAGTGGATCATCCAATCCCTCTCCTGGGCCATAGGTCCAAACAGGTCCCTGAGCTCTTTGAGACGTTCGGAGGTTGGCAGCAGGGTTTGGACAACCTGCTCCTCAACAGTGAACTGAGCGACTCTTACCACCTTCTCAACAAACTTGTGGAGAAATGTGCGAGGGTCTGCCCCAGCATGCGGTGTGCCGAAGAATATAACTGCGGAGGTAGCTTCGAATATGCTCACAAGATAAGCCTGTCCAGGTAGGCATGTTTTGGCTCTGCGCAGCATTTCTTTGACAACAATTCCGCCGAGACTGTGGGCGACAAAAAGCAATGGCCGAAAAATGTCTGCTCGACGATCTCCTTCCAGGGCAAGAAGGAGGTCCCATGCGAAATCACACACCGTTCCGTTATCAACCTCGGATGCTAGGCGATGCCTGACTCTCGAATCGTATCCAAATGTCAGAACCCGTGCGTGTGGCACTGTGATTGGAACCAAGTCCCGAGGCCAGTAAACGTCCGAAAGGGTATCCGATTTGCCGGAATACGATTTGGAAAAAACTTTGAAAATCCCGGTTTTGGGGGCCGGCTTGGATATCTCTTCATTTTCTGGATTCGCGGTGTTTTGTTGTCGGAGACTTCCGTTCTTGGAGGTCCAGGTGCGCTCAGGATGGCCGGTGAACCCATGCACGAATACAATGCTTTATACTTCAGTCTCCATGGCGCGAGGATAAAGAGCACCGGAGCTTACTCAAGTGTTGGCTTCAAGGGCTCAAAAAGGACGGTCAGTCCCGATTGAGGGATAGGGCCCTGGTGATATTTGCCTTCAGGCTTCTCCATCACATCTAAAGATGAGACAATGTCACTGTGTCGTATTTAGGTCATTGGGATTTGACTGAGACTCTCGACCTGTGCGTTCACAGGGGCGTCGTCTTGCAGTCAGACCTCCATGTCGACGAGTGTTCGTGATGTCGCGGAGCATGAGACTAAAATGTATTCGAGGCTGTGCTGTCCAGATAGGGGCGAGGAAGTGAGAGGTAATGTGATCGACTATTTCCAGCTGGTAGCAGGCAACAATGTGAAGTGCTGTTTTCTGGCCTCAGCCTTGCAGGCTGTATACTGCATCTTGGCTTGCCATGTATACCGTGAGTCCGAAAGAGCCTTGCGTTTGCGCCGGCTTTGAGAACTAACTGGACCAACCAAGCTAGTTAGGCAAGCTAGAAGAACTACGAAGCGACTGAGTAATGTATTGCTCATTGTTCGCGTTGAAGAAACATAAACACTGAGACGCCGAAGTGTTCGTAGGAGGAGCGACTTCGTGATGGGGGTTGCCCAAAGTTAACTTGTCAGCTGGCATCAGCTGAGACCCAGCTCCCATGCAAAAGAGTCCCATCCAGCCAAACCTCAACAGAGCAACCTGCAACCTGCACCTTCCCTCTGCAATTCATCTGCGGCCAGTGCTCCTTCGAGATCCGGTTGATGAAGCCATCGTGAGAATCGGCCGATCTGACCAAGCCTACGCCAATGACGTGGGCAAAGAACCAGCCCCCAATTGCTCATCTGCGCAATGGCCAATCCAGCCCCCTCCGTCGCCTCGAAACTGCGCAGACTGGCTGCAAATCCCAGCGAGGAGACCAGCGACACGCTTCTCCAATCACTAACCCGATCCTATGAGATCCCCTCGACGCACTGGAGAGCCCCGTTCGGCAACGCGCTTCTTTCCACGTCAACATGCAGTTTCTCCAGCGCCTTTCGAGGCAGCGCATAGGACCGCCCAAGCCCAATCAAGCAAGCTGCCGCCGCCGTGCAGGCAATACCGCCTTTTTGATAGCCCGCTGCCTTTCCACTTTGGTGTTTGTTGATTCCCGTGGTCACAAGCCCCGTTTTTTGCTCTCTCTCCTCTCTCTCGCGCACTGCGGTATGTGTTGGCTGACATGATCCGTGGGCGCTGTGTCACAAGGACTTACCTGTCTCTGTCTGCCTTGCTTATTCCCAGACACACACACATCTCTCTCACTCATATGAAAGCCCAACCCCAGCCCAACTGCAAACAGAACTTGTTTTCAGGGCCCATCCGATCCAGGAACGCAGTTTTAACTCTGCACAATCTCATCTCACATATTCGGAGATATTTTGATGCAAATCAACCTGCTCCAGTTATTCTACAATCCTCCATCCAAACCTATCCGGACCAGTAGTCAACCCCCTTAAGATCTAGACCATCCCTCTTCTGCTTCATCCACCATTTTATCCCTCAATGTCCACCTGCGTGGTGCGAGAGGTGGCCTGGCGCGCCCCAGCATGCGGCCTCAAAGCCGCCCACCGGCCGTCCGGCCGCACGCCCATCTGTGAGAAGCACCTCTGCCGCTTCGGCCGCTCCAGCACCCGGGGCCCCCGCTGCTTCGAAGTCCCGCAGCGTCTGGTATACAGCGTCAGAGACTCCGGGGGCCTCCTCCCCGACGACACGGAGTCCTTCTTCTGCGAGGACCACGACCGGTATGCCTGTCGCGCGACCGTCGAGGACGGATCAAGGTGCCCTGAGGAAAGACTGTCCGGAACGGAGTACTGCCGGAGCCACACCGAATCGGTGTGCCAGGCGAGGACGAGAAGCGGAGCCTGTCGGTCCGTGGCGATGGACGATGCGGATTACTGCTCGCAGCACAGGTGTGCTAGTGGGCTTGGAGGAAGAGGGCCGGAGGGACATTGCCGAAACCAGAGGGCGAGATCGACAGCGTTTTGCGATGCTCATGTTTGCATCTGGAAGGACGAGAAGGGCGTGAGGTGCGATAAGCAGTCGCCACACAAGAGTGCCTGCTGTGCGAAGCATACGTGCACACGGTGCGAGTTTGGAGCGGAGGATACGACGTCGAATTGCATCTATCACTTGTGTGCGTGGGGGAGGAGAGGGAAGGGGAGGGAATGGCCGCCTTGTGCGGAGACGGTCGACACGGAAGGGTTCTGCAATCGACATGGCACGCCAAGGAGTGGGACGGTTGACCGGATACAGAGGAGTGGCACTGTTGACCCGTCGCGGATGAGGAGAAGGACCATAATGATTGAGGAAGCCCCCCCTGTCGAGTATGTACCGGCGACGTACGAAGAGGACGAAACCGAGTACTTCTCGGATCCAGAGTACCGCCCGACGATACCAGTACCTCGCGTGACGAAGAGGGAGAGAAGTGGAAGCAGCAGGATGATGAAGAGGTTGGAATTTCGGGTAACGGGAGATACAAGCACACAAGGGAGCAGTCAGGGAAGCTGGCAGGCTCCGGGGAACTGGCCTCAAGCCCAGGGAGGCTGGCCTCAAGCTCAGGGGGGCTGGTCTCATCAGCCTCAGCCTCAGCATCAGGAGTGGTCGCTGCGGCCCTGGAGGCCATCGACACCGTACTAAAGGGTACGGGTAATTGAGCAGCCACGATGGCGTAAGACTGACGACGATATCGAACTCCCAGGTGGAAGAGCGACGGCCTAGAGGGCCGCCCGTTTCGCGTTTGATGTGCTCAGAAGAAGATTGACACCAAGAAGCCAAAGACGCCGGGCGATCAGAGGTTATGGACTAGGGAGGTGTATGGAATGTAGTAATAGAAGCGCTCTGAGGAGTTGACATGCAAGAGAATAGAAGGCTTCGGATTGTTTGTAAGTTACACAATCACCCCTATCAACGTTACTGATCAGATGAATGGTCAACTTGCTTCTCGGCCCTTGGGTGAAAGCAGAGCCCTTAGGGTGTAGATAGGTCATCGAAGCCTTTGTTTCTCAAGCGATTTAGACTTCTAATCTCAACATTGTTTGGGTAAGTGTGATGAAAGTGAAGGTATTCGGACTGGATTGTCCACAACGGTGATGCCGATCTGTCGTGCCGTCAATCCTATCCTGAGATACTACTCCAATGTTATTCTACTGAGATCGCAAATGATATGGAAAGCATGTAGATCATACTTCCAAGCCAAAACCCGATCGCTGGACTTTCTCCCGATGTGTTTCCCGTGTGCGTCTGTACAGATCGTGACTCTTCCGTGTCTGCGACTTGGTGGAATTCCTGTGTCGCGGTCGGGGCTGCCGTTTTTGATTGGTCGGCTATGCCGAATTTGATTGGCTGCTAATCTATAACTGCTAATCTACGTTTGAGCCCAGACCTTTGCCGCATACTCCTCCAGGTCTTGAACGCTGTAGACTAAGTCTCCCTCCCTAAGGCCTGGATCTCTTAGGAAAAGAAGCCGGAATGACAGTACCAATGCACCTCTAGTGATATTATACGTTTTTAGGTTAGTTGTAGTATCTCGAGTGATAGTAATGCTTTATCTAAGTACTAGCTCTTAGTGTTAAAGTGAGCGTCGCGTTATAATAACTTTAAGACGGACTGGCATGTCTTCCTCCCACTTCTTTAAAAGGATTATAGTACTGTTAAACTTAGTAAGAAGAACAATCTTAACTTTATAGTTTAATATAGAAAACCACTGCTGTATAACTATACGTAATCGCCCCAGCGTCTGAGAAAACCCTGTCTCGATAATAAGTGTTAGTTAGGCACCTTTAGCAGCTTATTAAGGTTCTAGACTACTAGCTAAATCACCCTCTTTACTGCTTTATCTTTATTATCCTGGAAGTGTAATACTGCTAATGTCTTTCTAACTGTTTTTTAAACTTATATCGCGAACTTACTTAAAAAACTCGTTATATAGCCGTTTGTGAAGTTACTTATAAAGGTTAATTATGATTATGATAATAAAGATTTGAGAATTACTGTTATAATCGCGAAAGCAGTACTTATAGCCTTAGTTATCTCGCTTCTCTCGCTTACGTTAGATTTTAGTAAAATAACTAAGAGAGACGTCTAAATAATTAGTATATTATATAGAAATAAAAGGGTAATACTATACTTATGACGCTAAGGGAATTCCCACTAGTGTGATCAATTCTGTTAAAGAGATCTTGCACTTTAGTGAATTGTATGGTCTGGGAATCGTCAGTCTGGGAATCGCTATCTTTTGTCGAGTTTCCCAAAGTAAGTATAGTAGACGTCGACAGAACTGCCAATAAAGCCGATACCGACGTAGATGCAGCCGATGGAGATACCGCCGGCGGCGGCCTCGATGCAATTGATGCCATGGCGAAGTGTTGCTGAAGCTGGGATCTATGAAGCGGGATGCGTGGGGAAACTATTGGAGGGGTATCTGGGTGCTCGAGCTTATTGAAAATGGCGGGTCCACACTAGCCAAAAACGGCACCCAAAACCGCGACACAGACACTCACGGTGGAATTTCCGAGCTCAATGTCGTCAACATCCCGAGAGCCAATGACGCACTCGCCGAGATGCCTGATTCCTGGTGCCAGTGATTTGTTGCGGTGTGTTCTCCGGGCAAACCATCCCTCCGAGCAGCCGTCATCGCACTCGCATTGGATAAAATGGGCCCGCGGGACCGCACCTATGGTCGGGCCTTAACTCCGCTTAAATGCTAAGTGCGCTGGCGTCACAGTGAATCAGCCCCCTATCGTGTCGCATTCAAGCCCATAACAGCGCCGGGTGCAGCCGCAGCACAGCCCAAGGGATTCTCGTCAGGCACGCGGGGTGTTCCGACGCGGCCTTCGGGTGCCTCGAGAGTCCGTCGCGAGGCTTGAACTTTGCATACTAAATATCAGGCACGTCAACGACTTTCGCCGCTACTTTGCATTGGCGTCAATCCACTTTACATTACCACTATCATCAACATCATCAGATCATACCGAAACTACCTATCCACAATGACAGAATACACAGGCGGCTCCCTCGAGGCGGACCATCTTTGCGTCCTAGTCCACGGGGTAAGTTCCGCACACTTGTGGTCGCACGTCATGCAAGTCCGAGAGTGCTAATCATGACACCGCAGCTATGGGGGAATCCCAACCACATGGTCTCAGCAGCCAAATCCCTACGAGCCCAGCACCCTCCCGAGAAGGTGTATATCCTCCTGGCAAAGCGCAACAGCGGGTCGTTCACATATGACGGCATCGAGTGCGGCGGCGAGCGCGTTTGTCTCGAGATTGAGGAGGAGCTGGAGTTAATTAAGAGTCGCGGCGGGAACATCAAGAAGATCAGCATTGTTGGGTATTCCCTGGGAGGCCTCGTCGCGAGATACGCGATTGGCCTTTTACACGCAAGGGGGATCCTGGATGACCTGGAATGCATGGTATGAATGGCGTCTTTTCGCAACTATTATCGCTCACGGAGTTACTAACACGGTTTGCGTCGTAGAACTTCACCGCGTTCGCGAGCCCCTTCCTCGGTGTTCGGAGCCCATTGAAGGGATGGTGGAGTGTCCTCTTCAACGGCCTTGGTGCGCGCACACTGGCCATGTCGGGGAGGCAACTCTTCGGCGTCGACAAATTCCGCGACACAGGGAAGCCGCTGGTTGCGGTACTGGCAGACCCAAAGTCAATTTTCGTCAGTGGACTCGCTAGATTCCAGCGCCGGACGCTTTACGCAAACATCACGAACGATCGGACGGCCGTTTACTACACCACTGGGTTGGATAAGACAGACCCATACACGGATTTGGACAAGGTGAAGGTCAACTTTGTGGAGGGCTACGAAGATGTCATTCTCGACCCTCTCAACCCCGTATCTCCCGCGCCGGCAAAGGAGGAGGTGAAGAAGACATTCAAGGGCAGCGCACAGAAATGGATACAACGCTTACCCCTTGTGCTGGCCCTCACCGTATTCATCCCCATCGGAGTTGTAGCATTTCTCATCAACGCGGTCGTCCAAACAATGCGCAGCTCGAAGAGGGTAAAACAGCACGAGAGCGGCCTGGCCGGGATCAACGTCAAGAACTACAGGGTAAACCTGTGGATCAACGAGCTCCGGGAGGCGGTCGAGGATGCCTACGAGAATCTGAACAGCGCGCAGAGACAAGAGTACTTGGAGCTGTCGGATGATGAGGGCGTGGATGGCTCCGACTCAGGAGAGGAGATCCTCGCACTGGAGAGGAAGCAGTCACAGCCGTGGAAGCCAACGTTGGCGCTGGCGCCGTACCAGTTTGCGGCCATCCAGACGCTCGATAAGCTGGGGTTCAGGAAATATCCGGTCTGGATTCATAAGGTGACGCATTCGCATGCAGCGATTGTCGATCGAACGGAAAGTGAGAGATTTTCGGAGGGCAAGGTGGTGCTCAGCCACTGGGCGAAGGAGGAGTTTCTGCTTTGAGAGTCCGCTTTGAGCGCTACTAATGACTTGCCTTATTGTAGAGGATAGAGGGTTGGGCGGATGGGATGGCATGGAGTTTGGCGAGTAATACCCATGTGTATTTGCTTTGGATATATACTATTGTAGAGCGAGAACTGCCTAATCAAGGACATCATTTGTTATAGTTACTATCTTGACAATCCGATTACAGTGTCTTGTATGGCCGTCCTTGTGTACCGTTTCTTGTGACATTTGTAACTAGTAAAACATAGTGGAGCTTCATTTGTCAACCACAACAAAAACTAAGGGGTTGAGATCATCGTTGCAACGGTAGGTTCGTACATGGCCCAACGGTACGATTCATGATGGGTCCCATCGTTTAACAGACTGAGAAACTAGTGACTTCCCCGTCTCGCTTGCATAAGTACCTGACTGATGTTGACTGCTACCATGTGCAAAGGGTTACTTGTTCACTTATTGTTTTGTTTTTGTTTTATGAAGAGCACCTCTTCGCATCATGTAAGCGACAGCCAGAGTTTCGTTCGTTATCTCCGAATCCCAGCGCAAATCCTGACTCCTTCCGCAGCTGAGTGTCAGCACCCGCCCCAGTTCCACACCAACCCGGCAATGCCAAGCATCCTAAATTAGGCCTAGCCCGGGAGCACTTGCCGACCCGGGGACATGGTTCAAGTGCGCCACCGGGTGGTCCAAGCTTCTTGATCGCAGGGGAACTTGTGGGCCCTGCCTCTCAGCACAAAGTCAGCAAAAAGGGGCGAACCCACAACGCGAGCAACCCCGGATTCCTACATAGGACATTCCGTTTCCACAATCATCTCCCTAAGCGGTGTATGCTCCTTGCCCTGCAGCGCTTCACGATGCGCACCTCACGCGTCGCAAGAGATACCGCGAAGCTCTTCGACACCGCCGAAACTGCAACTCTCCCTCGCCGCTCTACGCGATCCAGCCTCGCGCGCTTCTCGTACAATGCCAATCCTAGCGCCGATGTCAAACCTGAGCTCTCCGATATTGAAGATGCCATCAAGCCCTCCACCTCCCCCTCGCCGCCGCCCAACGGCGCCGTGACGCGGATTATTAACAAGCGGAAGCGCGCAACTACCACAACCAAGACCTCCCCCTCCTCGCCCCCATCGAAAATAAAAGCCGAGGCCGCCTCGTCTGACTTCTCTGAGACTGAGGAGACGAAAATCATAACTACCAAACCCCGCCGCGCGCCGCGCAAACCCGCACGCAAAACTACCGACGCAACAGGCGCCGTCACTGTCACGCCTCCCTCAGACTGGGAAGAAATTTACAACGTTGCCAAAGCAATGCGCCTCCCTGGCGGAGCGGCCGCCAACGCAGCAGTTGATACGATGGGATGCGAGCGGCTGGCTGAGCCGAATGCGACGGTGCGCGACAGGCGGTTTCATACACTGGTGGCGCTCATGTTGAGCAGCCAGACCAAGGACACGGTTAATGCCGAGGCGATGAAGAGGCTGCAGACCGAGCTGCCTGCGTGTGAAGAGGGGAAGGAGAAGGGGCTGACGTTGGAGAATATGCTGGCGGTGGATGAGGGGTTGTTGAATGAGTTGATTTGGAAAGTTGGGTTTCATAATAATAAGACTAAGTACGTTGTGTCCGGGGATGGGGTGAAGTGAGAGGGCTAACACAGGTTCAGGTATCTCAAGCAAGCGGCTGTCATTCTGCGCGACAAGTTCGACGGCGATATACCGGATACGATCGAGGGGTTGATGTCCCTCCCAGGAGTGGGACCCAAGATGGCACACCTCTGCATGTCCGCCGAGAACGGCTGGAACCGCGTCGAGGGCATCGGTGTCGACGTGCACGTACATCGCATCACCAACCTCTGGGGGTGGCAGAACCCGCCGTCCAAAAACCCTGAGGAGACACGCCTCGCGCTACAGTCATGGTTGCCGCATGACAAATGGAAGGAGATCAACTGGCTGCTGGTTGGTCTAGGTCAAGCAATATGTCTGCCTATCGGCCGCAAGTGCGGCGACTGCGAGCTGGGGCTTCGAGGCCTATGCAAGGCCGCTGAGAAGAAGAAGGTGCTTGAAGGACGAAAGAGGCGAGAAGTTGTCACGAAAATGGAGGTGGAAGTTGGACTAGACGAGAAGGGAGATGTGGTAATAAAAAAGGAAGAGGAGGAAGTTGTGCACGAAGAGGATACTAAAGTTATCAAGGAGGAGGTTGTTAACGAAGAAGTCGACACTTCCAAGGTGAAGGCGACGAGGCCGGTGAGAGCGGGGCGGAACGCCAGTCGGAGCGGATAAGGTTATTTCACGCCGGCTGGGGAAAAAGGGGGGAATAGGAGCGCCACTTCCACTTATTAGGAAGCTCAAACGGCATATATGGGGTATTGGAACGCCAACGGCGTGTTGTGTTGTACTGTACTATACTAGCCTAATTGTTACCCGACCTCGTGATGCCCCGTAGCATGTATTTTGGTCGCTAGCCTTGGATCATGCAAGATACGATATCGGAGCGTTTGTTAGTCAGTTGCGCCTGTATGCACGTCACTAATTGGGAGAAATTTGCGCGATAGCTTTTCCAGTTTGCGCACGGGTACGAGGGAGATGTGAGCGGGAGGGCGGGTGATGATGGTCCAATGACCCCCCCCCCCAAATAGGAGGTGTGGGTGGTATTCGTAATCGAGAAGAAAAGCTAGCTATGCCTCCCTGTCATCCGTGTTATCGCGGTGATGACCGAGGCCCAAAGTTGAGATCCTCGCAATAAACCCATCCCTGATTGAGAGAGCCTCCCAATCCAAGCCGTAAAAACAATTAATAAATCCCCAACCCCTAGACGCCGTGCCTCCCTTCCAAAAATAACATTACATGAGGAGGCTCTTCCTCTCTATCCAGTGCCCCGAAGCACGTACAGTTCCGTGAGTGTGGTACATTAATAATGCGACATCGCACTAGTGGCAGTCGCTTGCTTGTTGATCGTGAAGAGATGTGGGTACGGAGATGATGGCGATAATGATGATGTGATGTGTTGAGTGGAGCCGATGCCCAGTCAGTTGGTAACCGCGAGTTTGGTCGATCGTCTGCGCCACTGGCGCTTCCGTGCTCTTCGCAGAGCTGCGCCAGTCAACGGTCGGGCACTCGGAATCACAGCTTTCTTGTCGCATCGTGGGTCGTCTTGGTGCAGGGATGATCGGAATCCGTCGGGGCGACCATCGTGGCTTATAGCCGGGCCGCGGCGAGCAATCCGGCTGCTAGGCGCTGACCGTTTGCGTTGGCGATTGGTATTAGACGCCTCGGATGACTTGGGTGCGCTCCTTGTTGAGCTGGATCGCATTCTGTTCGAACGCCTCCTTCTTGCACTATTTTTTGGGGAAGAGCGAAAACAGATGTCAGCCAAAGAGTCATCTTCGGATAAAACGTCTGACAGGCCGGCAAGCCACCACTGCGGCTCATCTCGTGCTTCTGGATTGCAAAGTGCAAGGCTCCCGGCGCTGGCGCCGACAACGGGGTTGCTACTTACGTCTTCCAGATTCTGGCACTTGTGATCCTCTAATAGGCGGTGGTTGTTGCAGTAGTGGCCATTGCAGAAAGCGCAGTCTCCTGATATCCGTTGCGCGGCCGACTTGCAGTCGCTGTAGCTGCACTTAATCTTCCTGGGAGGCATGATGGCTGATTGGTATCGAAGTTGGATTCGTCGGCGATTGTGCGGGTGGAGTGGTGTAAATGTCAGGTGCTCGATTCGCCGGAAATGCTGGCCGAGGTGGTGACGAAAACGGGCAGGGTGAGCGTGGAGACGTGTCAGCGGTGACGGGTGGTGCGTGGTCAAAGTCGGTGGTTTGATGGGAATGAAAAGGAAGGGAAGAGAGGAGGATTAAGTGCAGGAGGCCAGGTGCGAGGTTATAACCAGGTCAAGGCTCAGGCCTGCCCGATGACAGCAACACAATTCACGTGGCGTCCATCCCAAGGACATGCCGGGGTTGGACTCGACTTGTCCGGGTGGCCAGCTCACTTTCAGGCCGCTCAGGCCGGCTAGGGTGGAAATAGCTGGAAACCGTTCGACCCAAGACCCGAACCAGGCAGCGGGCGGGTGAGGCAAGCCGTGGGGCGAAATGAGCAACCCGCAACGAGGACGGGGCCACTGGCAGAGTACTTTGTACACCGCCGTGTCGGTAGCGTTCAACAAGGAATGGCGTCCGGACCCGTCGTTTGTGTGTGCAGCGCAGCAAAATGTGTAATCGGACGCCTCCTGGAAACGGATCCTGCGGGCTGGGTATTGGATTATCAAAGTTGCATTCTTGCACTGCATCAGGTTCTTGATAGAGGCTTGCACGCCTGCATCCCATCCGGCAATCCCAATCTTGCTGTTCCAGCATTGCCGCTGGCGGCTATTTCCACCCCTCCTCCCTATTAAACAGCGCTTCCAGGTACCTTGATACGTACCTGCAGGGACGTCCCTCCTTGTCGAAGCTTGCGCCTCGGTGTTGAAACCTCCAAGCCAGCGCTCCATACCCCCCAGTTCCCCAATCCATGGTTTTTACTATGTGTCCCAGCCTCAGGGTTCCACTCGTATTGCCTTGCATATATGTAAGCCAAGGTGTTCCTTCCGCCAGTGCTTCCCGCAGGCTTCTCTCGACACCGCAGATATGAAGCCCCGATCCGACAGCCCGTGTGGCTGGCCACTTGCGGCGATGCCCATTATCCGTTGGAGCGTGTTGGAGATTCCATCCCGGCTTGCGTCAAAGTCAGCGAAAACGATAGTTTACCACTGGGCCCCCTAACGACCGCTTTCAACACCACCTTTATCTCGTCGCTAATGTAGCGGATTGCTGGCGGCGTGCCAGATGAAGGCCCCCGCATTGCGCCATTGACTGGACTACCTTTCGCTTCCTAACGTCATTCTGGTGTAAGTGGTTCCATCCAGACGCGCCAGGCCCTGTCCGTCCCATCAGGTCATTCACTGACCGCTGCCGCCCCGCGCCCTAGGCCTGCCTCTAGGCCTGCCGGGCCCTTAAAGATAGAGGATGGGGGTGCTCGGCATGTCAATGATCCCGTTGTCATTTCCCCCATATTCAACTTGTCCTGCTGCTGCAACTGTGCATTGCGCTACGGGTCTGTACCTAACCTCGCTGGTGTTCCAGCAGCAGCCCAAATCCGGGCATCACATTGCATCCACTTGACCACCTGTCGGCCGCCTCACCGCCAGGCCGGCCATGCCAGCCAGGTCTGGTCGCCGGGGTGTGCATCCATCATCGCTTGCTCTAGATTCCCCATCGTTAAGTCTCAGGGCCAATTGCTAGCCAAAAGGAGCTCCACGAATGGACTGGGAACACGAGACTCACTTCGGCGTGTGGTGCGGGGGTTTTGGGCATACACTGCACCAGCCGAGCTGCAAATCACCACGCAATGATGCACGCGAGCGCGTTTGAGGGACAGATCTAGCCATCTGGCCCTTGAATACGTGGTCGGGCCGTGGCGATCCAGATCTCCTAACCCGCGCCCGATGGAGGGGTGGAAAAGGGGGGGGACAAATGGGGCAACCGTCCATGCGACCACATCCGAGCTGGGACACCGCTTCTCATATGGCAGATGCACTAGCACGCCAGTGGTGTAAGTCGAGAACGGCCACCAGCATTTTTCGAGAACATCGACCCATCTCTACCCTCAAACCTCCAGTCGCCTCCGTTTGGCCATGTGCTTTTACCTCGGCGATATCAATCATATTACCAGGAGCTTCGCAAACTCGGTGCGAAGTACAGACCCCGAGTCAAACACAACATCGCCTCCTCAGCACGAAAGCTTAGGGCTCGGGGAATCTAAATCGGAGCTTTGCCGTGACAGTGTCCAGGTTCATCCCTTATGACTGGCAAGATCTCGTCATCATACTTTCTCCACCATCGCCTCACGAAGGTGGGGGCTTCTTCCTCGGAGGACATCGTGGTGTCGCTCACCTGCTTCCTGCCGTATGTCGTGGCAGGTAGGCCAAGACACCCTTGTGTCGCGGAAGGCGAGATGTCGGCTTTAGGACCGTTGTGGTTCCACACCAATTGGACGCACTTTAGGTCTAGTGGCACACAAGTCACGGATTGTGAACTGCTTGCTCATGCTTGGCTTGTTGCACCATGGCCTACTGTCTGTATCCGGTCGCCTTCCATATCCCTATTCGCTAACAAGATTTACAACAGCCCATCCAGCAAACAGGCATTCAGACCCCTTTTCAGGACCCCCTCCTATTTGGGCCTGCCAACACTACTCCAACATGTTTACCACTGCGCGGATGCAGTCGCCCGACTTCATGACCTCGAAAGCATCGTTGATCTCCGCAAGGGTCTTGCGGTGCGTAATGAACTCGTCAACCTTGAGCTTGCCCTTGAGGTAGTCACCAACAAGGTCTGGCAGCTGCGAGCGGCCCTTGACACCACCAAAGGCGCAGCCCTTCCAGACACGACCAGTCACAAGTTGGAATGCTGTACGGGATCACAGATTAGCCTCATATTGGACACTAATTGGGGAGAAAAGGCTCACGTCTAGTCGCGATCTCCTGACCAGCGGCCGCGACACCGATAATGATGCTCTGGCCCCAGCCCTTGTGGCACGCCTCGAGGGCAGCGCGCATGACGCTGACGTTGCCGGTGCAGTCAAATGTGTAGTCGCAACCACCATCGGTTAGCTCGATCAGCTTGTCGACAACGGTTTGGCCCTGGGGTAGCTTGGTCGGGTTGACAAAGTCGGTTGCGCCGAACTTCTTGGCCCACTCCTCCTTGGTCGGGTTGACGTCGACGACAATGATCTTGCCAGCCTTTTGCGCAACAGCGCCCTGGATAACGCTGAGACCGACGCAGCCGGCGCCGAAGATGGCAATGTTGCTGCCCTCCTCGACGTTGGCCGTTATCCGCGCGGCGCCGTAGCCCGTGGT
>Ga0247780_1000030_pt1 | contig 131644 bp, 153 predicted proteins | sample UWRJL079202R5_FD_179927 | JGI IMG/M metagenome (GOLD analysis project Ga0247780, IMG submission 179927) | Plant litter microbial communities from Arlington Agricultural Research Station in Wisconsin, United States - UWRJ-L079-202R-5 | ecosystem: Environmental > Terrestrial > Plant litter >...
TTTTTTGGACCTGAGCCTTCGTAGCCTGAGTCTGAGTCTGCAGGAGAGTCGAAGAGAAGTCCAACGTTCACGTACTCGACCCACCTGGCTTATTTCTCTTGCCGAAACACCAACCGACTTACGTGCCTTGTGTGTATGATTCTTGACAGTCACGGCGATAGACGATCAGCATAGATTGACAACAAGCTTCTGTCATATATTCTCGCGCATATCAACACCAACTATGTAACATCATACAAGCTTCCCTATGCCCGCGGGAATACCCATCAGGAACGATCTAGCCATGAATATGTACGTGCCCAACTCTTTTCCTAAATTTACCTTGACAACCCAGTGATCTCGTCCCACGGTTCCACCTATTCAACCAAAACGCCATCCGCGACATTTGTATTGCTGTACTCATACTCCGATAATATCTTCTAGTCCCAGGCATTAATGTCGTGATATTACCCTGTAGCCCCCATAATGATCCTTGAACACCTAAGCATGCTATGCTGTTTGCCATTCGCAAATGGAAAATTAGAATATAAAACAAAGCGTCAGACTTCCCTCGAACCACGCGGCTCCATTGGAGGCGGGCTATCCCAGCGTGCCCCAGAGTACGCTGTTACGACACCGTCGCTCGGGCCCATGTCGTAGTCAACGCCCATCCGTCTCCAGGTGCCTCCCACCAGCACCCCGTAAAAGTACCGCCTCCCCATCTCCTGCACGCGCTGCTCGCGCTCTTTCGCGTCAAACCGCGAGATACCATTGAAATCGCTGAGCATGTGGGATTGCGACACATAGTACATAGCTCCAGCGATGCTGCGTGGGTCCACCGGCATCGGTGGGTATCGTATAAAGAAGGACGCAACGACCACGGCAATAAGAACACTCAGAAAGATGCACGACATGATGATACATGCGGCAGCGGCATCATAAGGCTGTGCTAGACTGAAGGGCACGTTGGATAACAGCAACGGCAGAAACTCGGACAGGATGGCAGCGAGAGAGGCGGCGAAGAGGAAGAGCTGGCGATGTTTGACGGCTGCGTAGATTCCCGAGAACGGATTCGTGAGCGGAGAGAGGAGTATAGACCTGACCGCTGGCTGGGTACGCTTTGCCATCAACTGAAAAGGGGTCAACGTGCTGACACCTAAGAATAGTTAGCGGGGCCTAGTCAACAATCTAGACAGCCAAACTCACTGAGAAAGAAGGACTGCCATCCAAAGGCAATAATGACACCGATAACGGCGAAAACAAAGCGAACTCCAAATGCGTTTGAAGTCATAAACGCCCACAAGTGGCCGCCGTCGCTGACCCGATTGTTGTAATAGACGTAGTAATAGATGATAAATATCAGAACCCCAAGCTGGATTAGGATGAAGGCGATGCGCCATGGAAACCGTAACGGTATGAAGGGGAGAAGCTTCGTCGAGCCAACACGTCCTGAAGTACCGCCGTCGAATCCATCCATGTCGGTATTTATGTCGCTCGGGTCTTGCAAGCCTCGGCCCGACTCATCCGTGAGCACGAGGCCGTATTCCTCTTGGCCAAAGGCGTTCTGGTAGTATCCTAGTCCGTATTGTTTCTCAGACACCGCCTTTTTTATTGCTTGCGGGCTGCTTTGGTGGACGCGAACCTGTGGGTTTCCGGCCAAGGACGCTATGCCGGCGATGCTCCACGGGTTGGCGTTCACACCGGTTGGCCACCTCGCCGAGAAGAACAAGACGAGGAGGAGCATGATGACGATAATAGCGATGAGACCGATGAGTGCATTGGCTGGCATAATGCTGATGCCGAGGGATGGCCCACAATCTTTGTTCGCGGTATTGGTGTAGCAAGTTCCATGCAGCTTCAACCCGATGGCCTCGGTAGCAAGAGGCACGATGAAGGACGCACACAAAACCATCATTGTCGTGATGAAAGGAACCGGATGACCCTGAAGCATCGTGGTCATAGGCGTAATAAATGCCATGATGCCCGCATACTGCATGGCGAGAGACTCGGCTCCGCTAGCACCGCCATCCCTAGCCAGCGACTGAAAAGGTTGATACAGCTTCGCATTGAGATCGATCACCCGTATGAGGATAACCAGCCCAATACCGAACAGCGGAGGTAGGAACGTACCAACAAAGAGATCCGACGGTCCCCAGCCAAAGACCTTGGTGGACGACACCACTGTTGGAATATTACCTGCACCCGTTGGGGTGGGGTTCAAGATCCTCGTCGATCCAGACTTGGTTGAGAGGCTCGTTGACGGATCAGGAGTTGATGTGAATGTCGTCAGCTTCCCGGATATCGTTGTCACGATCGTAGTGGGGGATAGTGTTCGCGTATACGTGCTGAGAGTGCCGCTCGAGATCGAGACGAATGTGAGAGTAATCGGCTCTAAACCCGTCGGCGTCGTGACAACTATCTCCGTCGTCAAGGTCCCTCCGACTGTGGTGGTGAAACTGGTCACTGGCGGTGTTGTCACCCTCGTGACCGGTGTCCCATCAACTGTGGTGACAAAGGTGGTTGGCGGCGGTGTCAGAGTGACGACTGTTGGCGTCCCTCCCACAAGCCGCGTGGTGGTGTAGGTTATCGGCTGGAACGGAGCCCCAGTAGGCGTTGTGACGAAAACCTGCGTGGTTTCTAGGCCCCCTATGTTCGTGACAACAGAATACGTGACAGGCTGGCCGACGGCCAGAGGCGCAACAAAATCCTGGACAGTAGTGGCAACACCGCCCTCGGTGGTGACTCTTGCGACAGGAACGGCCGGGGTCGGCGTAATCACCAGGATATTTGTCACCTCACCGCCCCCAACAAGAGTCGTCCCGGTCTCCACTTGTTCGCGAACCTGAGTCTCAACCTTGATGATGGGAGTAACAATGACGACCGGCGGCGCTGAGTGAATGACAGTGACCGTGGTGGGGTCGTCAACAACGGTCTCTGGTTGCTGCTTGCGGTTGGCGTCATCCTCGATCGTGGCGGGATCTGGAGGGGGCAGCCTCGTCTCGTAGTACGTGATGGTAACCTCGCCGTAGGTCGGGATTACCGTCGGTGCAGGCGGTGTAATGAACCTAGTAGTTGTAGCAATCTCAGTAACAACCTCTTCGGATGGCATTGTAGTCGCAACGGTCTGTGTCAGCGTGAAAGCCCCTGTGGTGGGTTCCACGGGTTCGCTCGCGAACGACGGAGTTTGGAACTCGTTCGTTGCAGTAACGTTTTTAGATGGGTAATAGGGCTTCGGCGTCGCCACCACGCTCGACACGATAGTTGTAACGAAAGTGCTCGAGGCAACATGGGTGATTGTGTGCACTGAGGTGACCGTTTCGACTTCGGTGCGAATGGATGCCGAGTAGGATGGTGTTGCGGTGTATGTAGTCTTGATGACGACCGTGGAGACTGGGACAAGAGAAGCGCCGCTCGGTAACTTCGCGGTGGAACTCGAAGTTGTTGAGCTTGTTGTGGTGTTGACGGCGCGACCCAGACGACGACGACTCGGCTGAGGGGCTCCATGGACAAAAGTCGGGTTCGGCCCAATGAACGTAGCATCGCTGTCTGAGTCTGGCATTGCCTTCTGCGCGTAGGCGATGAGGCCGATAGCAATGCAAAGCAGGACGGCAAGGGTGACGATGAACGGCCATCGCAGCGGTGTCGGCTTGTAATCGGGCACCTTCGTTATTCGCCGCAGCGCTGGGTTCTGGCTCAGCTTGCGCTCCTCATGTTCATGGTCCTCCTGCTCCTGCTCCTCTGGGATGACATCCTCGCGGTCCTCAGTAGCCTGCGGGTTATACTCGTACGACCCATATGTTGTATGTCGACCTTCCCACGGTTGCTGCGTTTGGAGAAGTGGTTGTTGCTGCATTTCGGGGGCTCCCCCACAGCTGTCGCGCCTGTGGTGCGTCCCGCGTTCCGCGTCTGTCTCTGTAGCTACCGCGTGGGGACCGGTCGCAGTTGCCCGTTCATTAAGCGATCTCCTGCGTGCTGTGTATCCTCCTTTTCGGAACCTCAAACGAATGTCGGCCTCTTGTCGTCCGGGCTGCAAAATATCGCCAAACCCTCAACTCGCAGGCAAAAATGTCGACCAAACTTGCATGTGGACCTTCCAGCATGCCATCTCCCGATCGGGTGGCGGTGGGCGCCCTCATATTTGCTCAACCCTTGGGCATCCAGGCCTGGGCCCTCCAGGGCTTCGATTCCGAATGCCTGCCGTGCGGTTGATGGCCAATCCCCTGTCCCGTCGCCGTCCCAATGGCTTGCAGGGCTTCATATCGCCGATTCAGCACAGCCCACTATTGGGCCCGCTATAGGGTCGGGTACGCTGGTGTGCGCTGCTCTGCGCGGCTGGATTGGCTGGCGCCAGCGAACTGGTTGGGTGTGGCTTGACGGTGTGTGACCAGACAGCTGGACGCGTGATGCTCTGGATCATTGATTCCTCGCAGCTCATCTCCACCGTCCCAGCCATCAACGGGAATGGCTTTGTCGGCGTCCCTCCCATACCTACAAACGCTTGGGACGAGAAAATGCCATAATCGTCACCTGTCAACATCTTCAAAGGAGTTGTGTGGAGAAGTTACTTGCACCAGCATCACCAATATTCGGCATTCGCGATGAAGCTCGTGGCAAACATGATCGGTACTCATGCCCCTGGCCCTGCGATCTTGGCACCGTGAAGCACACTTGTTTTGGATTAGTTTCCTGCACAGCGAACCATCATTTCCAATGCCTTGTTGCACTGCTTTGACAAACTTTCGCCGCAATATTGGTGAGACTGTTTGTTCTTGAGCTGAAGACCCGTTGTACTTCGCAAAAAACTTGCCAGGGGCCTGCCAACATGATGTAAGAAGCCTTGACTTGATGAAGTGTCGCTGGGTTCGTCCATGAGGATTTAAGCTTTTTCGGGATGGAGTCTAGACCCCAGTACATGCCCGCAACACCCCGGGACTGGGCAGGATGGCGCATCCTACGTCGACTTCATATGGCGGATATTTCTCCCGACACGCAGAGTTCGGAGGGTTTCCAGGCTGCCGCCCCGGGATCCAGGAAGAAGCCAGAAAGTTTACATCGGCAAACTGCAGTCCTGCTGTCTTGCTGTTTGGGCGTGTTCTAGACAAGGGAGTCCTCCTACCTTACCGTATCGAAGCCGCCATGGTGAAAGGCCATCACAAAGTCCAGAAATTGTGTGCTGTGTACGGCTGGGGCCCTGAATGCGGGAGCATGATAGGGCTGCCACCTCCAGCCTGAATTCACTAACCGCGATGACGCACTCCCCCAGGAATAGCATGTCGCCGCTGCCGGCTGCGCCACAGACGGCGGCACACCCGCCTTGCTGAAATTGGAAGAGATGCAAAACTCGTGATGGCTGGGTACGGCTTGACTTCCAGCTCGACTCACTTAGCAACAACTTGCCTCTCGCGTGCTAGATTTTTTTAGTTTTTTTGCCTGCCGATAAATGCTAGAATGACGCGTGCGCCAGAAAGCGATGGGTTGGCGGCAGTTCCATTGATGGGTGAGATGGGAGGCCTTGCTGGCAGAATCCATGAAAGAGACCCGTACTACGGCGGCGGCATGACTGCTCCTGTGCTGATATCGATTGCCAGGTAAAAAGAATGAGACACAAATCCGGAGGAGACATGGCAAGCATCGACGCTCAGCAAAGGAAGCCCAGGGAGTCAGTAAATCCCTCGCCAATTCCGCTGTCACTCCGCAAATCGGCGTAATCTTCTCATAGAATTGGTGGAGACTAAGAAGGCGCTTCTGGAGAGCCTGAACAAGACAATATTGGCTCCGGGAACCAAAAATGCCAAAGAATGCCGAGGATGGTGGTGGACGTTGAGATAATCGGAAGGTAGCATCATTCGTAGATAAAAGAAGCGCAGACGAAACGCCCCATGGATGGTATTGCTCATTGTCCTGCGTCCAACCCGTCCATTTCCATGCCCATGTACATGCCCCTCTAAGCCCAACTTTTCCATGTCAGGATAGAAACCACTCCCTGGGTCTCAATAGAACGACCATGTCAGGCCAGGGTACGGAAGCCCAAGCCCGTCCCTCCATCCTAGCTCTACCGAAATTCCCACTCGACGATCGCTTAGAACACAAGGGCGGCACCCTTGGTCTTCTTGTCACCACTGTTCAACGAGATTAGCATCAGGCGCTTATAAGTCATCAAGCAATCGAGTGCAGAGAAACGACGTGGTCCAAAGCTCGTTCCAGTAGCCCTCAGCTCCGAGACGTATTCCCGACGATGCAACCCGCGAGACCCAGGAGGTGTATCTTCCACATCATCTTGGCTGCTGAATGAGCCACAAAACTGCTGGACATCGGCTGGTTCTGGGAGAGCCAGAAGGCCCTCCACAGACCAACCGACAGCCAGGCAGACAAGCGTCCAAACACACAAGATAATTGCACAGATAATCCATCCTCCAGCCTCGGTCAAGCGGGTTGCACCATCGTCGCTGAGCACCAAATTTGGGCCGCTTGGGGTGTCGATTTCGAGAGTCGGAGGGGCGTAAAGCACTCGGGCATCGGTCGGAGGCTTCGGAGCGCGTTTCTCGGTGATCGCAGTGTAAAATCGCAGAGGAAGGACTTACCCAAGCTCAAAGTGCTTGCAACGCTTGAGCGGCAGCTGCTTCTTGGCCTTGCATGACGAGCATTCCTGTGACATTCGTTTAGCTTCGTCCCCTCGATCCTCAGCGCAAAATGGGCAGTCCTACCAGTCGCAAAACAATCTTCTTGGTCGTCTTCGCCTTCTTGTGGAAGACGGGCTTTGTCTGACCACCGTATCCCGACTGCTTCCGGTCGTAACGACGCTTTCCCTGTGCGAAGGCGGAAGCCTTGCCGGCCTTGTACTGAGTGACCTTGTGGAGCTGGTGCTTGCCGCACTCCCGGCTCTTGCAGTAGGTCTTCCGGGTCTTGGGTACGTTCACCATTTTGCCGGCTTGGGGTTGTCGTGATCTGGTGAGGTCGGTGTTGTGGATTGTCGCGAATTGGCCTCGATTATTTTCGCTGTGGTTTGCAAATTTCGCCTGGTTGGGCGTGGTGTGTGGGCGCGCACGGATAATGGATGACCCGCCCCGCTTTGCCCCAAGCCGAAGCCCCCGCCCTTCCTTATCTTATCAGCTCGGTGAATCCACCTTCTGCCCACCCAAGCTCTCAGAGTAACACAGCACGAGCAGCTCCAACACCACAAGACCAACGGAGGCAGCTGTTGAGCCATGGTCAATTACAAGGCAGCAACGCACACGAGTACTTGTATTTTCTGCTCTTAGTTGCTTTGAGCCCCAAAGCCCTCCGGCCGAAACGGCTGTCTCTCTGATCGTCGCATCGCGGGCTTGTCGCATTAGCCATGCGCCGCTGAACTTTGCAGGCTAGGATACCCCAGTTCCTGAATCATTCCAACGGCATCCAGCTCTACGGAACTTCTGCGACACCATGACTTAGTATCCCGACGAATTGAGGCATCAACAGGGTCCGCTGGCTCAATGGCAGAGCGTCTGACTACGAATCAGGAGGTTCCAGGTTCGACCCCTGGGTGGATCGAAGATTGTTCTTTTTGCCATCTATCTCGATATCATCATTTTTTGGGCATTCTGTTCTTGGGCTGTTCACTTGACAAGTCGCGGTGATAGTACCTCCTGTGTTGGCACTAGGATAAGGCACGAATTTGGTTGCGAAAAAGGGATCCCCGAACAAGTTATCAGTTCCCTGCCCAAATCAGGCTATCTTCAATTGAGGTTGGTACAATACCATATACGGCCCTATTTCAGCTTCGTTCTTTGCTGGGTATGCGGGGTTGTCCGTTTGAATATGGAACAGAAACAATACCGACCTGGCAAATTCACATCGCCCGCAACAACGCGAAACTTACAGAATAACAACTCTTCGCCCACATCCCCGTGATATACGAGCGTATCCGCGTCCCCGGCCTTGCCAAGCTCCAACTCGGTGCCCCCACACCGGGAGCTGAGGTTGAGCAGATGACGTACGCGCAGTCAATCTCTGACTCCCGAAGCCTCTTGCTCTATGGAGAGACTTGGCAGGTACTGTGCCTCTCTCATGGGGCCGCGTGAGCCAAAATGTCGGAGATAAAGCTGATATTCTCCCATACACACCAGATGCAGAGGCATGTTGCCACACCTCGCTAGACTGGTGACAGAGTGGTGTCTCTTAGAGCCAGACGCTGTTGAGTTGACGACGACAAGATCAGCGGCGCAGACAGAATCCCTACTAAGAATAACTCTTTGCCGAAAGACGCTTCTCGATATCGCGTTTATTCTTTCCCTCCGATAACCGACTCCGGATTCCCCCAGTTACCCGGCTCACGGAGAGAAGAGACCCCCTGGAAACAATCGCCGCTCCATAAAACAGATTGACGTGCGCATCCGGCTTCAGCAAAAGGCCCACCAAAATACTACATACGCCTATTACCCTTATCAGTTCGTCGGTTCGCGGACCGCATTGTCTGGCTCCGTTGCCGAATCCGTTGTCGTCAGCTCCTGCGATGCTTGGCATGCCGAGAGATCCGGGAAAAGGGACGGCGGGACAGCATGCGGCGATGACGAAAAGCGGGTGGCCGGTTTGGTGTAATCCCTTACTTCGGTCGGGAATTTTATTCTCCAGTATTGTTGTTTCGTTTCCTTGCCTTCTGCTCTAGATTTACCCTCTCTCCCTCGCCAAGCGGCGCTCAGTACTACCTACTTTGCATTGATGTGGTTCGTGCGCTTTAGAGACTACGGTGTATTCTTCCATTTCTTGCTCCCCACTTTCTTCATCGGGAGTCCGGTTGCTGGGAACCAAGAGAGGCAGCCTGAGCCCTTGCACGTTATGGAATCAAAAGGCCCATATTAGGCCCCCCCAAGAATTTATAAATGAAGATGGGCGCGGCTCATGGATCTCTCCATATTGCGCCGGCTTTCACTCCGCCCCTGCTTGGCGCGCGAGGGTTGGGTCAACTTAGCCATACAGCCGCGAGAGGGAACCACGCCTACGCCAGCATTGATGGAGATTTTCCAAGGCCAATGCGGAATTGCAGCAATGCCCGCCCTGTATATTGTCCCCTGCCTGCCGGACCCCCAACGCACAGGCGGGATACCAGCCGGGGGCCAAGAAACACAAAATCCGCGGCCATGAAGTTTTTTATTGATTGAGCTCTATATATACTCCAACGTCCCGATCCCCTGCCCCTGGGTACTGACGGGCCAGTAGTATATACAAGAGACGGGTAACTTCCAGGACAAACCTCCGCTCTACGAATTCACTCCTTTTCGCGCCTTACCCCGGTTTTCATCACCGCTTCAACAAGTCCCTACCCGCAAACATGCAACTCACGACTCTCGTCAGCCTCTTTAGCGCCGCCTCCCTTGCGGCAGCCCAGACGAGCGGCAATGGCACCGTCACAGGCAAGATGGGTGATGCACGAATTGTCAAGAACAACCCGGTTGGCGAGACGTGGGTCGCCACCTTTGACGGAAGTCAAGGCGTCAAGGGCACCGTGACGGCGGTGGGTTGGACAATCGGCGTCAACTACACCGTTGACGTGACGGGCCTGCCCGAGGGCAAGGGGCCGTTCAGTACGTCCTTGTGTTGCGGATTCTAATGATCCAGTCCGCCCCTTGAGCTTCCAGCTCGGTACATGTGACTAACACTCCCCTTCAGACTTCCACGTCCACGCCAAGGGTGTCCCCGTCAACGGCACATGCGCCGACACGGGCGCCCATCTCGACTCGTTCGTGCGCGGACAGGACCCGCCCTGCACGGCTTCGCTCCCGGCGACCTGCGAGGTTGGCGATCTGTCTGGGAAATACGGCAAGGTCGACGCACCTGCTGCCAAGAAGACGTAAGAACCCCTCCGTTTGATTAAACCTGACAGTCGAGAGTCTTTTGCTAACATGTGCCGTTTTAGTTTCAACGATCCCTACTCTGCTCTGGACAAGATCATGCTGGGATACATTGGCGAGCGTGCGATTGTTTTCCACGATGCCAGCTCCGCCCGGATTGCATGCGCAAACATCATCAAGAAGGCGTGAGCAGTGAGTGACTGGTGAAAGAAAAGCCGATAGCGGGGAACTGATTCCACTGAAAACAAAAGTGCGCAATCCCCCAGTACATACCCATCTGTATATAGGCGTATGGACCTGAACCGATGTCCTTCCAGCTTCGACATTGTGAGGCGTAATCAATAATTCGATCCTTCTCAGATATGACTTTCTACTAGTAGCAACCGGGATACCATCTTAGTAGGATTATGCAGATAAGACAGCACAAGCGAAGCCGCTGACATCTCCCTCACACAATCTTCGTCTCAACCCCCGGCTCCAACCAAATGACCTTGTCCGACACCCCCTCCCTCTCCAGCTCCTTCCCCAGGTCCTCCTTATTCTCCGTGAAATGCGCCCACGACTCAAAATGCATCGGCACTAGGACATCGGCCTCAATCTCCCTAAACAACTTCGCCGCATCGGCACCACTCAGCGTGATCTGCAGCGGCCCCTCTGGACCAGAGACAAGGACCTTTCCGATGTTCAGCAGCGCGACCGAGATATGGAATTTCTCCTTCATCTTTGCCAGCTCCGGAAGATAGATGGTATCTCCCGAAAAGTAGATGGCATTGGGCAGTCCATCAGTCAGCCCGAATGCGGCGGTGGTGACAATGAATCCAGTGACTTCCCCACCGGGGAGATGTTCGCACGGCGTGCCCGTGATGCTGAAGCTGCGCCCGCCAAGAACCAACGAGGTTGTCTCCCATGGCTTGAGGGCTTTGACACCCGGCCGAGGAGCGAGTTTCAAAGCCCCGTCGGGAGTGGTCAACACGTGCCTGCCATCGAGGAGCTGACGGCCGGGCTCGTCAAGATTGTCTGGGTGGTCTTCGTGGCTGAGGAGCACGGCGTCGATGGGCGGGAGATCGGCCAGTCCGAGGGCGGCTGACTTAGTGGTCTTGAGGATATGGCCGAAGAGATCCCATTCTCCACCAGCAGCAGAGAAGACGGGGTCCGTGATGATGTTGATACCCTCGAGGTGGAGAATGGCTGTGGCAGTGCCGATGTGGGTGATATTCAAAGAAGCACCAAAGTTGCAGAGGAGCTGAGCAATGAGAGCCATGATGAGCGAGTGATATGAGGGATGATTTCAGTGGGAGTCAGATGATCCCTGGCGGTCTGGTCGGGGTTTATAACACCAAGGGTTGAGCACGCCCATTGCTTCGGTCGTATACATGTGCTGAACAGGGCGCCGGAGGGTGTCACAGGGTGCCGGAGGGCGTATGTCGGTTGTTAGTCAGCGACATACAGAGCTCTTGGCACATAAGCCACTTTGGGGAGAATCGCCATTTTAGGGAGAGCCACAGTGTGGATGAAGCGCTGCAGGTTGTTAGACGAGGGCTTGGAACACCTTGGCTGACCATGACAAACATCCGCCAGCTGCCATCGTAAGCAAGGGGGTCTTGTACTTTTCGGAAACTTGTCTGAATAGGTGTTGGTGAACATTTCTCCGGCGAGACGCCTTGGCGATATTCAAACTGGGTGCCATTGGGGAGCTGTGCATGATGCATGTCTTGGCGGAATATGTCACCGTTTTCGGCTAGTGTCTTTCTAATCCTGTGGAGGAGTAAGACGGATCCCCATGAGCGGCGACATAACGGAGCGCCGGATAAGCCCATCAAGTTCCCATGAAATACGGAGCAGTATATCAGTGTCAGAGGACTGCTGAAACACGCTCCCATTTGCTACCTTGCTGAAGGTGTCAAGTTGTCAACCTATCCGGATTAGAACAATCAAGTGTCGCCTCTGATTTCTCTGATTTCTCTGACAACCGCCAGGCGTCAAACGACAGGGAGTGCTTTTCTGCAACTTCTATGAGAACATGAAGGTCAAACGAAGGACGATATGCCAAACCTGCCGGAAACGGAAGATTAGTGTGGGTAACAGCTTCTCTATAAGTCAAGATAAGCTTCTGGAACCCATCTAACCAAGTGAGCATGCTTTAGTGTGACGGGAAGCAACCGAGCTGTACCCAATGCGCATTCCGGGGGCTTGCCTGCCCCGGGTATGCACCCGAGTGGACCTTTGTGTCCCAGGGCTTCGGTGCTCAGTTCGACATACCGGTAGGTAGACAAGGCCCGGCAGCCATACCAGGCCAAGAAGAGCGTCGCGTGGTCCGTTTTGAACGGCAGCCGGGGGCAGGTCGACGAGCGGAGAGGGAATCAGTGGTCGTCCCTCGTCCGTTGCCGACTCCACCTGAGCACCAGGTCTGTTTTCTTGTCCAAAGCTATGTGCCAGAGCCAGATAGACGACCACAGCGAACCACGGACACACCTTATCCTCGCGTATGCGGAGCTTGGGTGGAAGTCCTTCCCGAGTTGACAGCGGCAAGCACCAACTCGGTCCTCACATCGGCAGTCAACACACTCGCCGTGACTCTCCTGAGCGGAGGTCCAGTGGCCAGGACTGTGTCCTTATCGTCGGCATGGGAGTCTTACAGCCTGGCACTCACGTCGCTCCGCGACGAGCTCCGCTCTGCTTCCGGATCGCCCTCTCGCCCAAGCGAGATCATAGGGGCTATCATGTGCCTGCTGTTGTCTGAGATACATCTGAATACCAATTTGCGTAGTTGGACTGCGCATCTGGAGGGATTTGCCCAGTCGGTGCGGCTGGCTGGGCCTCAGCTCTTTTCATCTGGCGTCCCCCACAAGCTTTTTGTAGGGGCTTGTCCACTCCTAGTGAGTTTTAAGCGCCTCGGTGACATCACACAGCTTTTGGTCGCTCATGCTGGCTATTGGCCACAGGTTGTGTTGAGCTTTTTCATTCGAAAGAAGTCGTTTCTCGACAGCGACGAATGGAGACGCGTTCCCTTCGCAGAGGTCCCGCCTTCGCTTTTTCACCAGCTTTTCGGTAAAGCTCTCGCAATACCGACCATCCTCGAGAAGATAGAGGAAGCGGCAACGGCGCCGCGGGAGTCGGCAGTTTCCACAGCAGAGGATTCGGTTCGGCAACTTATAGCTGTGCTCGACGCATTGGAGTTATGGAAGGACGATTTCCAGGGCCGGGAAGCCAGCCCGCCCGTGTTCGGAGGGGTTGTTGCTGAACGAGGCAGCCGAGAGTGGCCGCCGTTGTGGTTTCAGAGCATCACCGACTGCAATGCAGCGTCGCACTTCTGGGCCTTCCGAGCGATTTGCCTAGCAACCATCGACCAACTGGATGCTGAATACCCCGAGATCGCTTTCGACCGCCAGCGTTTGGCCACGCGGATGGCGGCGGGCAGCGTGTTCGAGGAAATGAGACAACTGTCGACGTGGATCTGCCAATGCGTGGGTATGGCAATACTGTCCTTGACATTCCCCTACCCCCAAACAGCCTTGAAAGAGGAATAACTGACGGTTATTTACCATTAGAGTTCGTGATGCAGGACAAGATGAAGATGTTTGGCCCTGGATCGATGTTGCTGCCGATTCGCGTGGCATATGACACTTTCATTGGTGGCGGAGCGCACACCGAGAAGGAGTTGGTTTGGTGCCAGTCGCTTCTGAGAAGCGCCATTGGCAGGGGGTACAACTTTTTGGCCATGTTCTACCCAGTTTGAGCATCACTTGGGTGCTCGGCGTCTTTGAGGTGTGAATATGCCTTCCTTTATATGCGTGACGAAGTGCAACACCAGGGGCCTAGAATGGAAGACACGCGCGCAGGTTGCAGGAAGCTGAGAAGGGTTCGTCCGACTGTAGGAAGCGCTGAAAATGAAGTGATGACCTTTTCTTTTCTTTTCGGGGCTAGTTGCACGTGTTGCAGGTTTCGGGGGCGTCTGCCGCGAAAATATCCTCGCCGGAGCGCGTATATCAGATTGTGATGATGAGGACGATGAGTCCATGATCATTCATAGCAAATGCAATGCAGCCCAAATTGTGAAACAAGGAAGCTTGAGCTCGATCGATGCGGTTAAGCTGACTCCTTCGATCAGCTATGACGGGCCAGAAAAGGGCCGACAGCCCTGTTGGTCAGGTGGCGGCCAGCTGAGATGGACCCACCCCCAAGGCAGCAGGAGCTTGAGGTAAGCTCGTCGAGCCGCGCGCCATGGCTTTGGATTCTGGTTCGCAACCCCAGCCCAGCCGTGCAACAAACTCTCAACCATCAGCCCAACGACTGCGAATCCAAACCCCACGGGCCCTGCGACCGACACTCTTTCTATCGTCACTCCCACAAAATTACGAGAGACACCATTCTGAATTTCGCATCGCGAACCTCCGCCGGAGAGCCCAATCCCGCAGCGATGTCGTCAGACCAAGAGCGCGACCACGCCCTCGCGTCGTTCAAGGCTAAGCTCATTGAGTCGAGAGAGTGGGAGGCCAAGCTCAAGAACTTGCGCGTGGAGATCAAGGGTCTGCAGAAGGAGTTCGACCAGACAGAGGAGAACATCAAGGCGTTACAAAGCGTCGGGCAGATTATTGGCGAGGTGCTGAAGCAGCTGGACGATGAGAGATGTGCGTGTTTCCTGTCTCATTCCTGCGCCTCGGGTACCGAATGAATGCATGCTGATGAATCTTGGTTTTGTAGTTATCGTTAAGGCCTCCTCTGGTCCTAGATATGTCGTTGGTTGCAGATCGAAAGTCGACAAGGCGAAGATGAAGCAGGGAACCCGTGTCGCGCTCGACATGACGACTCTCACCATCATGCGGATGTTGCCGCGCGAAGTCGACCCGCTAGTCTACAACATGTCACTCGAGGACCCGGGGCAGGTCAGCTTCGCGGGTATCGGTGGACTCAATGACCAGATTCGTGAGCTTCGAGAAGTCATCGAGCTGCCGCTCAAAAACCCAGAGTTGTTCCTGCGGGTTGGCATCAAGCCGCCAAAGGGTGTACTGCTCTACGGACCCCCCGGCACAGGAAAGACGCTGTTGGCGAGGGCTGTTGCCAGCAGTCTCGAGACCAACTTCCTCAAGGGTTAGTTCTCCGCCGACCTCTGCAACATAACTGCTAATCTAAGTTGTCACTCTATAGTGGTCTCTTCCGCCATTGTTGACAAGTATATCGGAGAATCCGCCCGCTTGATCCGCGAAATGTTTGGTTACGCCAAGGAACACGAGCCATGCATCATCTTCATGGACGAAATCGATGCCATCGGCGGTCGCCGGTTCAGCGAAGGCACTAGTGCTGACCGAGAAATCCAGCGAACGCTGATGGAGCTTCTCAACCAGCTTGACGGCTTCGATTACCTCGGCAAGACCAAAATTATCATGGCAACGAATAGGCCGGATACTTTGGACCCGGCCTTGCTGCGCGCGGGACGTCTCGACCGTAAGATCGAGATTCCTCTGCCCAATGAGGTGGGCCGGTTGGAGATTCTCAAGATTCACGCCGCTAGTGTTGTGACCGAGGGTGATATCGATTTCGAGAGCGTGGTCAAGATGAGCGATGGCTTGAACGGTGCGGATTTGCGAAACGTGGTGACCGAGGCGTAAGTTGAATCCATTAGCCTGAGACGTGCTTTTCCCGCTAACCATGTTACCAGCGGTCTCTTCGCAATCAAGGACTACAGAGATGCCGTCAACCAGGACGACTTCAACAAGGCAGTACGGAAGCTTACTGAGACGAAGAAGCTTGAGGGCAAGCTGGAGTACCAGAAGCTATAAGTATCAGCATGTTAGAGTTGTTGTTCATGCACAGCGGGTAGATAGAAGACAGCCACGACGCTTCTCTGGCTTGTCAGCATGGCCCTTGGCTGTAATACTGTAACAATAGAAGAGAGCCGCCAAACCATGGCGGTTGGTTTGATCCGCCATATCAGCGAATGCATGTGTACAATCCTTCGCTTGGTATCCGAGCCCCCCGCATCTTTACCAGCGAGCAGTTCCGAGCTTATCCTGGTTGCTCGTGCCTCATCCTGCTGGGTTCTGGAGCTGACCCAACTGCAGCAGCGGTTCGCAGAGACGCCCCGATAGGGCTGTCGAGCTCAGTTGCGACATGCCGTGCAGCCCGCGTTGGGGCTGTCAGTTGGACTTGAGGCAGTTGGGAACGTGGGATATGGGATGGGCTGACAGGATGCAGAGCTGAGGTGCATGCGCCGGCAAGATTTCCCAGGAGCCCGCATTTGCGCCAGACTCAATGCATCGGCTGCCTCCCAGAAGAGCATCCGTCTAGTGTTATCAGCGACATCTTTATCTTTAGTCCCCTCTCCACCTCCACCTCGGTATGCATCATGGGAAGAAGCTATTGTCCCTGGCCAGGCATTGAAAGTTGGCAGTCTTCGTGTCCGGCCCTTCATGTGGCGGGACAAGAGTTGCCAGCTAAGAATAGATAAAAATGGCCTCCGTCATCCCTGGGGAATCCGTATCGTGAGAGACCATCGAGAACAAGGGCCCAACTCCCGAGCGGAAGCTACTGAAAGCGTGATGGCGACTTCGTACTGACTACCTTGGTGTCCAGGCCCCTGTCCCTACCGATCATGTCAGGGGGTTAGCGCCTGTACAGCCACAAAGACCGGCTACTTGCCGCGCCACTGACGACGGGGATCGTTGGTGTCGCATTGCAAGCTCCTTCCTTCCTGCTTGGAGCTAGCGGTTCCTGGCCTAGCGGGCCAAGAGAGGGAAAACCGAGGGCGGGATATGGACGTCATGGTCAACAATGGATGTTGTTGGCAGAGGAGGGAGGGTTGCAGAGCGCCCGCCGGAGGGTGCCAGGCGGAATGCAGCTAGAAAATAGCCATGGATGGGATGCGTGAAAAAGACATGGCCTCTTGGGCCGATCCTTGTAGGCGTACGCTATTTGGAGCCTAGGCACATTTTCCGATGATAAGTTGTGGAACTGGCCCGACAGATCTCCTCCACCGCAAATATTTAGACCGTGATGCCCCGCTGCTTTCACGTATGGCGGCCACTCGGGCTTCGATCATTGTGCGGTGAGCGCGCTGAAGCGGAGCGGACGACGACAGGATATGATAGCTCTTCTCAAAGTGCTCCGTTTCAGACCCTAGTAGGCCAACTACTCTTTGAAGCGCAGCAAAGGCTTCCGAAACCCGTCCAATGAGAGTCCGAGAAGCCAAGATCAAGCATCCGAACCGCAGAAGGCTGCAGCGAACTAGAAAGCGCCGTCTGTCGTCTGGCGGCCGAGGCTGGCTCACCGCATGTGGGGGAAGAGGCAGCTTTGGGGGCGGGAAGCTCTGGAGAGGGAGCGAGCTTGGGAAGCTCCAACTCGGCATGAACATATATTGGGAGTTGCCCAATTGCACGGCTTGATTCCGTGGTGACTCTGGCCAGAATGTGCCGGCTGCAGAGGACCTGAGCGAGAAAAAGAAGCATGCATCACGACATCGGATGAGGAGTGGGAGGGGGGGGTGAGGGGCATTCTGACCGAAACATCGCAATCCTCAGACCCCTGTTCCAGGCCTGCTTCATCGTACAGCCAGGTACGTAGCCAGAGACATAAACGCTCGCCGCGGCAACAGAGAGAGACAGGATTTGCATTTGATCCAGGAAAATACCGTCGATCATTGATAAAGCGGGAGAGCCGAGAATGGACCTGGGAGGCATGAATACGAAGCTTTCCAGGGCTTCTCGCAAGCCGCGTTAGCGGTGGCAGTGACGACCCTGGCGGCTGGGTTGCCCCTCCACCCCATTGATCCCCAGTGTCAATCCGCGCGGTGATGCCCCTGCAACTTGCGCCCAGCTGCTCCACACTGTACCTGCTACCTGCAGCATTCCTGACCGACTTAGTGGGCCAGGCACCACACCCACCAGAGTCAGCAAGCCATAAAGGCAAGATCCCCAGCAACAGAGCCTTCCTGAATCACCTTTGCAACCGACCCGACATCTGGCAAACCTTCCCTCGTTATTCATTCCCATATTTTGGGTTCGTCGCACCGAACACGCTTCCTCCCCGCACCCCGTGAATCCATCCGAGCTTATTCACGAGACGTCCCGTTGCCTGCTGGCCTGTCAACATGTGGTACGGCACAAGCCCCTCCTTACCCAACGACCCCGCCCTCCGTCTCTCGTTCTCCGGTCTTCAGATGTCTCTATTTCGACATTGCGGTCCGGCTTTTCTCCTGGAGACGCCGGAAGGGGCCGCGCAAGCTGCAGATGCGCCGCCACGACATTTTTGCGGAGTCCGCCCCGCAAGGACAAGCAAATAGGACAAGACAAGACAGCAGAAAACGAAACGAGATGGGCGGGGGGCGGTCTTGCCCAACCCGATTTGCGTGAGGACTACCGACTGACAACGTGTTCTTCTGCAGCGGAATCTTTGGTTATGTGAATTACCTGGTGGAAAAGGACCGGAAGTTTATTATCGACACCCTCATTAATGGTATGTGGAGGTGCTTTGCGTTGCTTGCGCGGCCATACTCGCCGGCTCAGCTCCCGTTAGATGCCCCCTTGTCCCCGGCCACTTTCAACCGCGACATCGCGGGGCTCCGATACGAGGATGACGGAGACGCTCTGTTTCGCGCAGCTGGCCCCCGCTTTGAGAGCTACGGTTGCTAATTGCTTTTGTTTCATGCCAATTTAGGTCTCTCCCGTCTCGAATATCGCGGGTATGACTCCGCCGGTTTCGCTATCGATGGCGACAAGAAGAATGAGGTCATGGCGTTCAAGGAGGTCGGCAAGGTCGCCAAGCTGAGGCAACTTGTCGACGAGACGAAGGTTGATATGGAGAGGGTGTTCGATTCTCACTGCGGCATTGCCCACACCCGCTGGGCCACACACGGCCCCCCTTCCCGCGTCAACTGCCATCCCCATAGGTACGTACAAGTACGGAGCGAGCGCAAACGCTCCGCAATGCAACCGGCCGCATTGGCCAGTGCAGTGATTTAAAGGGGATATCTTACTTACAAGCCTACCATGCAGGTCCGACCCCAACTGGGAGTTTGCGATTGTTCACAATGGCATCATCACCAACTACAAGGAGCTGAAGACCCTCCTCGAGAGCAAGGGGTTTAGGTTCGAGACCGAGACTGATACTGAGTGCATCGCAAAGTTGGCCAAGTATCTGTATGACCAGCACCCCAACGTTGGCTTCACTGATCTCGCCAAGGCGGTCATCAATGAGCTTGAGGGAGCATATGGCCTGTTGATCAAGAGTGTGCACTATCCCCACGAGGTGATCGCTGCGCGCAAGGGTTCGCCCCTTGTTATCGGCGTCAAGACACTGAAACGCATGAAGGTGGACTTCGTTGATGTCGAGTACTCTGACGAGAACGTCCCGCTTCCCGCTGAGACGGCCGCCCAGAACGTGGCGCTCAAGAAGACCGCTGCTACTGATGGTGGAAGCTTCCTCTCCCCCAACTTGCTTCTCGGAGCCGCCGACAAGTCGCTGCTTCATCGCTCGCAGTCGCGGGCCTTTATGACAGACGATGGCATGCCGATGCCTACCGAGTTCTTCCTCTCGTCCGACCCGTCGGCCATTGTTGAGCACACGAAGAAGGTTATGTACCTCGAGGACGACGATATTGCGCACATCCACGAGGGCTCACTGAACATCCATCGTCTGAAGAAGGCCGATGGCAGCAGCAACGTGCGGGCGATCCAGACTCTTGAGCTGGAGCTGCAAGAGATCATGAAGGGCAAGTTTGACCACTTCATGCAGAAGGAGATCTTTGAGCAGCCCGAGTCAGTCGTCAACACCATGCGTGGTCGCCTCGATATCGCGAATAAGGCAGTTATGCTGGGTGGTCTGCGAAGCTATATTAGCACCATTCGTCGTTGCCGGCGCATCATCTTTATCGCCTGCGGTACTTCATATCACAGCTGTATGGCAGTTCGTGGTGTTTTTGAGGAGCTCGCCGAGATACCGATTGCGGTCGAGCTCGCATCTGATTTCCTGGATCGCCAAGCACCCGTGTTCCGCGACGACACGTGTGTGTTCGTCTCCCAGTCTGGTGAGACTGCAGACTCTCTCATGGCGCTCAGGTACTGCCTCGAGCGCGGTGCTTTGACGGTCGGCATCGTGAACGTGGTTGGTTCGTCCATCTCGTTGCTGACACACTGCGGTGTGCACGTCAACGCTGGGCCTGAGATCGGTGTTGCGTCGACCAAGGCATATACTTCGCAGTTTATTGCCATGGTCATGTTCGCCCTCTCCCTCAGCGAGGACCGCTCGTCGAAGGTGAAGCGTCGCGAGGAGATCATCGACGGTCTGGGCAAGATCAGCGCCCAGATCAAGTCGATTCTCGAGCAAGATCAGAAGATCAAGCAGCTGTGTGAGGACAAATTCAAGAACCAGAAGAGCTTGCTCCTCCTCGGCCGCGGAAGCCAGTACAGCACGGCTCTTGAGGGTGCTTTGAAGATCAAGGAAATTAGTTATTTGCACTGTGAGGCTGTCATGAGCGGAGAACTCAAGCACGGCGTGCTGGCACTGGTGGACGAGAACTTGCCTATTATCATGATTCTCACCCGGGATGACCTGTTTAAGAAGAGCTTGAACGCTTACCAGCAAGGTATGTGGGCGTCCCGACATAGCCTGTCAACGATACTAACACTATGTATAGTCATCGCTCGTGGTGGAAAGCCCATCGTGATCTGCAACCCCGCGGACGAGGAGTTCAAGGCCAGCGAGGCCTTGAAGATTGAGATCCCCAAGACAGTTGATGTTCTGCAGGGCATTCTCAACGTCATCCCTCTTCAGCTGATTGCATACTGGCTCGCCGTCACGGAGGGCCTAAACGTTGACTTCCCACGTAACCTAGCGAAGTCGGTGACCGTAGAGTAAGAAAGTCCGGGTGTTGAAGCAGGAACGGACACATTGCTGCTTCGATCTTTGGTTTGGAAGGCCGATGTCAGTCTTGTACTAGTATTTTTTGTCTACCATCGGCCAGGGCGTTCGATGGGGAAAGCAAAACAACGACTCGAGGTGCGGTTGAATGGGAAGCGCGCACACAGCGGGGCATTTACTTGAACATGAAAACACATGGTCTGGGTCATACACTCATTCTTTGGTAGTAATGTCTTCAGTAGACAGGTACAATGGTATTGCAGCGAATCATGAATGAAAAAAAAGAGGCAACAACTTGCGCAAATGGCTCTGGTGACTCTCGTTCGTAATATTACACGCAAGACTCGTCGAGTCTCGTATCTCATGCAGAGACTCCTTGCTTGTACGGGCCGATAATGCTTGCGCTTCGCTCCGGCTGATTGGAGCTCGCCGTGATACAAACATCAAATTGGTACCGGTCGGTAGCTATCAGAACACTCATCTTACACGGTCTGGGTTCCGTAGCCCTTGATTCGGTCCGCAAATGCCCAGCTCTGCTTCTCCAGCTGCTCGTCCTCCTTCAGCTCAATACCTTCCTTGGTCACAACAGCAATGCTGTACCTGTCCAAGCTGCGCGCATCCCGATAGTAGAGGACCTTCATGCACTCCTTGACCACCTCGACGGCCTTCTCGCGCGTCAATTTCGCGGCGTCCTCTTCGGTCGCGGCGTGGAGCCGCATGATGGGCTGAGCCAGCATGGCGCCGAAGCCGGTCGCCAAACTGGGCGAAGTGAAGGTAGTACCGCGCAGATCGACCGAGGCCAAGAAAGGCTTGGAGTCCTCGTCGAGACCGGCAATGAGGATCTGGTTCCACAGGGGGTCAAAGTCGTTACGGCGCTTGTACATGAGCTTCTGGAGGTACTTGTGGAGGTTAGCGGCGTTCAGGCCCTCCTTCCCAACATCGTTCGACTCCGAGGTGGGCTCTTGGTCGTAGGCCTCGTCGATGGCGAGCTCGTTCAGGTGTCGGTCGAGGAACTGCATGTCCGAGACGTCGCCGCCGAACCCGACGACCGAGGTGCCGAGGAAGGTGCGTAGGCGCTTGACGTCGGTGAAGCGGGCTAGAGAACCGTACGATGCTGAAAACGGGGGGTTAGTAAGGCTTTGAAAATGGCGGAGGCGATGGCGTCACATACCAAGGTTGTCGGCGGCGATTACGACGCCTTCGCTGAACTTGATGGCCACCACTGAGGTGCCCGTCACGACGGGTGATTGTGTCGCCGTCTTGGGGCCGCTGTGGTTGAGGTAGGAGTGATCATAGGCGCCGTAGACATCATCTCGGGGCTGCAATGCGTCAATGACAAGTTAGCGATTCTATCGCCTATCATGGTGGCCGGGTTAGGCTGCGACGGCGAGTCTGGACATACACGACCCCAAGCTTGCGGGCGGTGATCCATGGCTAAGATGTGTCTGGGAGATGGGAGCGGTGTGGCTAATTCGGATTGCGATCGTCTCGGTTGGTATCGCGCGTTCGTCGTGGTCTGGATAATATCGGGATGGTTGGTACAGTAGAGCGTTGGGAGTTGGTGGATTGTTGTAGTGGAAGCTTGAAAGCTGAGTCGAGGTCGGAGCTCCAGCCAAGCAGCTTCGCGTCGACGGTGCTGCCTCCCCGATGCTGCCCTGGCGAATGACGGCTGACAGTTAGTGCCTGAGGCTCCATTTTCAGCTGAGCGGAGCTAAACCGAGCGCATCAGCAACATTCGCACGTGACACCCTTGCCTCTCAACTTGAACATCACTGACATTGCAAGCCAACCAACAGTTTTGCCAATTTTGCAGAAACTACCTCCAAATTGTTAAAATATTAGAAAGCTCAAGTATGGGTCTCGTACAATACGATAGTAGCGATGAAGACGAAGACGCCCAGGTTGAGCAGACCGCAACAGTAAAAACGACCCTTCACCTCGAAATGGTATGCTACAAACACACTGCTGACAGCAAACCACAGCCTTCAGCCTCATCATCCAAGGATACTGAACCACAAATAAAAGATGCTCCCCGTAAGCCCATACGCAAACCCCACACGCATCACCAAGTCACTAACCGCCTCACAGAACCACAACCACCCACAGAGACAACACCCTCATTACAACCTCCAACGCAACCCCAATCAGCCCCAGAAGCCCCCTCTCTAGGTCCAGTTCTCGGCCCTGTCCTCGGTCCCGCCCTAGACCCTCAGCCACCGCCCTCAGCCGCCGCCAACCCCTCCCCAACCGCCCAAACCACCCTCGACCCCTCCGAAGTCGACGACATGGCCTTTCTCAACGACCCAACCCCCGATCCCCCACGCTCACCATACTCCGCCTCCCGCGCCCTCGCGCGCGATCTCACCCTCCCCGCCGTGCCCGACATGGACATCCCGCCCTCGCCGCCGCCATCGCAACACGCCGACATGACCTCTCTCAACGCCAAGTTCGACAATTTCCTCAAGCTGAAGCGCCGCGCCGTCGACCCCGCGCACTTCAACGCCCGGCTGGGCGCATCCAGCTCGATCCGGAACCCCGCGACGATGGATAAATTCCTTAATTTCGTAGGGATGGAAACCGAGTTTGCGGAGGGTGACGGCGCCGCGACGGCGCAGTATGTCACGACGGTTGGTACAGACGTGTGGGACCCGTCTGGGCTTCCGGAGTGGGCGTACCGCGGGGCGTTGAGACGGGCGCAGGCGGAGGTGACGAAGGAGAGGGAACGGGCGAGGGGTGAGCCGGTTGAGTTTGTGACGACGGGTGCTGGGGCGGGAGTGGAAGGGGGAGCTGGAGCGGTACCGGTGAGAGGACAGAGGCGGACGATGTTTGATACGTGAGGTGAGGAGGGTTTTTGAGTTCGGGACTTGTATTCGTGAGGACCTGATAGCGTATTCAACAGCGATAGGCGTTGGTTGTGTGAGCGTGCCATGCCTCCATCCCAGGGGATCGTCGTGGCCCTATCAACGCCGCTACTCCACAAACCAATCATCGCCAAACATTGGCATTGGGATATTGGCTCAGTTGGTAGAGCGTTGGTCTCATAATATGATCTGATTAGACATCAGAGTAATCCAAAGGTCGTGAGCTCGAGCCTCACATGTCCCATTCCTTTTTGTTTCTCTGAACTAGGTTCTCTGACAGAGACACAGGAGCAGAGAGAGTTATCAGGCAGTAGGATATACAGAACAAGCACATGGACGTATTTTTGGATCTCATCGATGCCAATAGACATCGGTCCGGGTATGTATTAAAGGATATAATGTGGCGGACAATGTCCTGCCCCTTAGTGTGGCCCCATGTCCTCCCAGTGGCTTCACAACTCAAACCCACCCCGCCCATATGGTATCATCATTCTCATATAAAGAGCCTCGCTAAACATGCAACCAATCCACTACAGGAACACAAAACTAAACTGATAGAATCCAACCGATCAAGCGGCGCACTTGACAGGGCTGCCAAGCAGCTTGGCAACTGGCGCACCGACGTCGATCTGGATGGTCTGGTTGTGGGAGGCTAGAGCATCGGCGAAGTACGTGAGCGACTGGCCGAAGTTCGTGACAGTCTTGCCGCTGATCTGGAATGGAAGAACACCCTTGGTCTCATCGCAATACGGCTTCTTGCTCAAAGCGGTCAAGACGGGTGTGTTCTCAATCGTGGCGCGCATCGGGAACGTGTTGTTCGGGCCGGGACGGAGGATAATGTTGTCGATAAAAACAGTGCCCACCAACTGGCCAAGAAGATAGTTGTTGAAAGTGGCATTGCCCTATCCATCATGTTAGAAAAGAAGCACGTGACGTAGCAGGAGAAACAACGCGTTAACTTACAATCTCGAGGGTGAAGATAGAGGTGTTGGGGATGTTGGTGAGACCCTTGAAGTTGTTTCCGAGAGCATCGGGCGTGAGGGTAATCGACGCGTTGGTTACGGTCGTTCCATCGAACCCACGAAGGCCTTTCGTATCGTTAGCACCCTGCATGGGCTTACAGTCGTCTATGAGTTACTTACCAGGAGTTGTGATGGTCTTTTTGAATGTGACGGGATAAGACCTGGCGATACCCTTTACACGAACGTGGGTGTAGCCCAGAGTCGTGATTCGGACCTCATCCTTGGTCAACAGCCACGTGTTGAAGGTAGTGAGGGCCTTCATGTCCTTAATCTCAAGGTTCTGGCTGACGTTGACGGTCTGCAGAGCGTCGGCGGTCGTAGCAGGGAAGTTGATGCTAGCGAAAGGGGTATGCGGCTCCAGATCCTCAAGGTACATGTCGCCAACGAAACCCTCGATCTCAGCGTGAACCTTTCCGTCAGTGGTGATGGTGCTGTTGATGGCCATGTCCAGGCTGTTGGACTCCGACCTCGAGATAACAATTCCTTGGATAGTGAGCTCGGCATCGTCAAGCTTGCCCTGGGCAATCTTGGGGACAGCAACAAAGAGACTGTGCATTTATGTTAATATCCACGCGCTGAGCACTGCAACTGGGACACGAATGCCACTTACATCAAGCAGACAACGACGACGACAACAACGATCAGGCCGATGAGGTACGACCACCAGAACTTGAGGCAGTGACCAATGCATCCGCGCCTTCTTGGCTTCTCCACCACATGCTCCGCCTGGGTCGCGCTGGTCTTGTCCAGATCGCTGCTCATGTTTGCGGTGTTGGTATTATTGATGGCAGATGCCTATCGTTCCGAGTCGCTTGGTAGTCGTCTGTTCCAGCAGTACCAATGGAGATCAAAGGAAGGTAGTCGTAGTGAGGAAGAATCAGACGGCCAGATCCAATTCCACGCTGAAGAGTAAATCGGAAGGGGCGAGGGGGTACAACACCAGAGGAAGGTGTGGACCGGACATCGTATCTTATAAGAAAGACACTGCGGACTGGGAGGGAGTAGCTACGCAGTAGTCGCCGCAGCTAATACATCGTGTGCGGAGCGGGGATTGGCTGCAGACCCTGGCTCAACACAGCTCGACCTTGTCGGGCTGGTCGAGCTGGGACATTTCTTGCATCCCTGTGATGTCGCGCTGCTCAGGGCAAGGACATCCTAGGATTGCCACTTAAGTCCACTCTCCCAACCCAGATCGGGCATTGGACGGGGAGTTGGTGTTGTACCCTGGTCTCCCTTGCCGAGACTGTCCCTCGCTAACCCATTGAGGTAGTTTGCCCGATGTCCCCCACATCGGACCTGTGTCTCTGTCTTTCTCATCGCTGGATTTTCTGGCGACACTAAAATATGAGTTGGTGGATACCTAGGACCGGGCCTCTTGAAGCGCACGAAGTCTCAGGTGAGCATCTGTGAGGTACAAACATGGATATGCCCGGCGCACAAGCAAAGGCACAGAGTGAAGTGCGTACGTATAGGCATCGTCAGTCCAAAAACACGCGCCTTTCCTGCGCTCAAAATTAAATCCCGCTTAGCAGCCCCTCGACGCTTTAGTATCTACAGCATCTCATTAGTAGGATGTAGTCTCGCTGAGGCGAACATAGGTCTTGGCCCACGCTACGACGTGAGATAGAGGCGCCCAGACGCAGACAAAGCCCCCGCCGAAGGTGAGATGTGATGCGGGGAAAGATGTGGAGGATGTTGGCATGTGCGCTGCCATCGCGCCTCAAATGCCTTCCCTGGTCGCCGCTTTGGCAGCTTTCTCCCCGTAGGTATCCCATCTTCTCCCACCCGTGCTGAGCAGCGGAGAAGGTGGGTGATGTGAGGATGGCGGGGAATTTCTCCGTCTGCACCGCTGCTCTCCGGCGCTCTCCCCACAGCTCTGGCGACTGACCCGGTATAGCATCACGACGACGTCGTCCGTCGTCCGCCGCTCTGTCAAAGCTCAGGTCTGCCAGTCCAAATTCGCATGTGTGCGCACGCGCGCCCTCAAAGTTGGAGGTTTTGGAGCAAGGCATTTCGCTTCTTCCCACTCATCTGCGGTTGTCGTCGGCGGGCTTCTCGGTACGAGTCCTTCAGAGGGGGACCGTCGCAGTGGCAACTTTACTTGCAGTCAGGAGGGCTCGAATATTTCCCCAAGCGGCTACTCCACCGTGTCGAAACTTCGAGGTCTAAAAAAGAGCTTCTCATGGAGATTGCTTGTCGTCGTGTGAGGCGGCTCAGGTTACCAGATGCGGGCGTCGCCGAGAAACCAGCTTGTCTTGGCCCCCAGCCTATTTCCTGGGGAACTGCCAGGGTTGCATCCAACCCCTGCCAACTTCGGCCACCTCCTCGGCTTCTTTTGCGGATTTGCTAGGCTTTCGATAAAGCACATGAAAATTTCAGGACACGGAGGAAGAAGGGCGGCGGAGGATGCGCCACTATTGGACGGCCCGCATGGAAGTGCCAAGCAGCTTTCATTCCCGTCAAATCGTTGGAATTGAGGGATCGAGGGGCTCAGGGATAGTCCATACGCATCTCGGCCTCTGGTCCTTTGACATGTGGACAGCCATGTTCGCCCGGCTGAGGCCTCGCTGGTTGGCAAGACTCCAGTCGATTGGGCTTCGTCACTTGGCGCAAAATCTGCCCCGCACCTCTTCAATCATTGAAAGAATGGCAGTCTCGCAAGTCGATTGGGCCACTGATTGCGATGTGGTTCGTGCCTCCAGGGGGCTGTTGTTAAAAGTGGACATCGGGAAATTTGAAACGGCCCACCAGCAGGAGCCACGATCGATTTGTCCCTGCCGGCTTTTCCTCCAAAAGCGACAAAACAAACGTCTTTCCGCGATCTGTATTTGAGACGACGCGCACCAGGACGGCATTTGGACAGCCACTCTGCAGGCAGACACCATTGGGCCACTCGCCCAGGGGCGAAAAGACTTCCAGGAGTCTGCCAGTCTCTCGGGCCATCTGACTGGTTCACCTTCCTGTTTCGACGGTGATGACAGCGCAGCGTCCAATCAGGTCGCGAGGAGACGTTGTTACACTGGGACGGGTTGCGCCGTTGACGATCTCCTTTAATTGAAAAGGGGCCGCCTCCAGCTCCCACAGCCAAGCTTCAATGCTTGATTCTTCATTGACGGTCGACTGGCTAGTGGTTCAGGATGTCTCACCTAGAGTTCTCTGCTGGAGCAGATGTCACCCAGCTCTCGTCCGTTTTCAACCCTGGACCCGGAAGCTATATTGGAGTCAGTCTTATGTCGATACTCAGGATTTTAAAGCTTGAATTCATCGCGATGTGATCCGAAGACGTGGCTGAAGGCCAGTTGCTGCTGCAACAGATACAATGACTCGAGTGGTCAAATGCCGATGATGGCATCCCCACGGCACGCCGAGCCACCTTCAAGCCATTGCCGCCGGAACAGCTTCCGGCGTCCGAGAACAATGCTTGTACGGACCCGGAGGCCGCGGGGCATCTAGTCACGAGCCTTTATCTGCAGCTTCTAGTTCCTGGGATTCAGCACAGCCCGTTCACCGTACTCGTAACTGCCGGTCAGCTTGAGCTGTCTAGCTTTGTAAATGGGTTGAGCTCTTGTAGGAACGCCCAAAAACATGTGAGGCACTTACCCACCAGGGTCACTCACGAGTAGGCAGCAAACGCCATTCCTGCGTTACATGGTAGGCCAAGGCGACAGACCTAATATGCAGCTTGGCTACTCGCGAAATGGAAACAATATAGTAAAGACGAGCTAAGAAACATGAATCGGCGCCATGCTGTACGCTCATTCCTAATGCAACCTCTTGTCCCGCGACATCATCACCACCACATGTCGGAATTACTTCATGTCAGAAATATGCCCCATATCGCTTCGGAACCGAGCACAAGACCCTTTTTCACAAACACACAGAACAACTTCGCACCGACGAGCCCGAGCGATGTTCTCCACACTTCAGAGTTTTGCTCGAGATACCCACAAGCCATGCCTGTCGAGCCCAGCCCCTCCATCAAAGATGTCTCGCTCGACCATCCTACTGTTGATCTGAAGCACAATCGATATCAGCATAGCTTCTCAGTGTTAGAAGACAGCAGAGTACTCACAAACCGCGGACCCAGCTCCGATACCTCCTTCACGCCGAGCAGCTTCATGCAGGTCTCGATCTCATCTTGCAAGACTAAACACAGCCGTCAGTAACCCTCGAAATCATTATTCGTGAATAATACTCACTTTCGAATGTTCTGTCAACTCCCTTCCATCCGCCAGCGCCCAACCCCCAGAGCGCAGCCCGCCCCACGCCCACCGCTTTGGCACCCAAGCACAGCGCCTTGACGACGTCTGTCCCACGCTTGATACCGCCGTCGATCCAGACATCGATAGTATCGAAGACCTCGGGGCAATACTTCCGGATCTCCAAAAGGGTATGTACCGCTGGCGGCGCGGTGTCGAGCGCGCGGCCACCGTGGTTAGAGAGAATAATAGCCTTCACAGACCCGAGGTGTTTGCGCGCATACTGTGCCGCGAGGTAAGCGTCCTCGTGAGTCTGTACGCCCTTGAGCACGATGGGCAAGTCGGTATGCTCGGCCAGCCAAGGGAGGGTGGTCTCCCATGTCAAGTCCGAAGCCGTGCCCCAGAACAGCTGCTGACCGACACCACCGCCACCGGGGCGTTTCTCCTCTGCCCCTTTGTCATTGCTTTCTGAATCGACCTCAAGCTGGCTCTCGAGGTTGCTCTTCTCGTCGAGCTCGCGCTTTCCGGGCACAGGAGCGTCGAGTGTTAGCACGATGCACTTGAAGTGGTCGCGCAGCTTGTTGATGCGTGCTAGCATGGCCTCGCTCTTGGACCGCGTTGTCTGAACATACAGCTGCCAGCCGAAGACAGCCCCGGGCGCAGCATCGGCAACGATCTGCTCAGGGGTCTGCGAGGCGTTGTTGGAGATGAGTTGCATAGCGCCGAAGCGTGAGATTCCTCGAGCAATACCTGCCTCGCCGTCGGGGTGAGCGAGGCGTGCCATGGCCGCCGGTGATACGTAGAGAGGGGTGCCGACCCGCGCGGTTCCACCGAGGAGACTGGTGGCGGTCGAGGCCGTGGTGCAGTCGACGAAGACGCGCGGACGGAGTAGGATGGAGCGGAAGACGGAGCCGTTGTAGTACTTGCTGAAGAGATCGTCGCCGGCGGAGAAGTAGTAAGCCCAACACTTCTTGGAGACTTGGGTTTTGGCTACGGCCTCGATCTCGTCGAGATTGAGAAGGGTATGCAGCGGTGGCGGAGGGGCTTGCTTCCCCTCCTGGGGTGTATCACCACCCTTCAGCTTCGCTGGCCTGGATATCGCCTTGAGTCTTTCAAGGCTGGCAGGGTCGACGGTCCCGAGCTTAGCCTCGGGTTTGAGATTATCTTCCAGAGTTCCAGGTGGGTGGACGGGGTCATATTCCGCAGTAGCATCTCGACCGGCGAGCTGGAGGATGATTTTGGATCCTCCGGGGTGCTCGGGCAAGAAATTGGTCACGTCGTAGACATTCCCGTAAAGAATCACCCAGCAGCTTTCCGCAGATCGATGTTGCGCGACTGTCAGGGGTATCAGCAATTGGCCCACTTTAATGGTTAGGGGCGTGAAAGAGACTTGCCCTCTTCTGCAGTAAATACCTTGGCCATCTTGAGAGTTATCTGGAGCCTCCGGGTCTCTCACACGAATAAACAAAACTCTAGCTGAGATGGAACACCAGTTGTTCTTCAAGTAAAACGCTCGTGGTCAGGCGGGCGCCGAGGATTCCAGCTGGGTGGTTGGTGCATTAATCCCCCCTGTTCGCGCGGGAATACCCACGCTTCAGTGGAGAACGTGGGGAGCTTGGGCCCTAGAGCATTTTCAAGAGGCCGGACTCGGCGTTGCCCTGCCAGGTCCCATCGTGGCGACGGGAGCCTCGCTGTAATTGTCCCCGAGGTCAATTTGGTGGGTTTCTTCCCTGCAAACCATACAACGGGAAATCTTGCCAACCTCAACCTTTACTAACATTATCCCATTTTTGGCTTTCGTCAGTGACGTCCATTATCTCCCGGTCGGCACATTGCACCTTCCCTGTGCCGAACCGAAGCCAAGCTGATGCCGGCCGGCACTTGTTTGGATGGTCTCTTCAGAAACTTGACATCGGTTTCATCATCGCTTTTTACGACGAGGAGCCAGTGGTCTCAAAGGTTTCAAGGCAGTATAAAGATGGAAGGCGATCGATGAGGCTTATCAGCAGCTCACAAAGTTTGTGATGAATACGTTATCGACCTTTTTAACTTGTCGGGCCCTACAGCCGGGCCGACAGGGATGGGCCGCCAATCTCAACCGCTGTCAGCCCCGCCCCCACCATGACGGATGGGAGGTCGGCTGGACTGCTGCCTCGTGTGTCGGAATCACTCAGCTGGGCTATCCAACCTGATCAATCTGGAATCAGCTGTGAACCTGTTTGGCAAACCCGACATCTGAACCTTCCATTTTCCAGAACTGAAATCGAGCCCGCAAACATACTCGCTACACGATCGACATACAACGACCTCTCCCTTATCGCAAGGATCCATTTATGCCGCGCCTGGCACAACGCGACCGACCATTTCCCCGCGCCGCATCCAGGTGCTGAAGCGGTCTTCCCAACGTCTTCACGGTGGCGACCGAAAAGATGGCGGCGCGACCGAAGCTGCGCGTCCTATGCTTCGGCGACTCTCTCACAGCCGGCTACGCAGCGTTGGGCAGCATCTACCACCCGTACCGTCTAAAGCTCGAGCAGATGCTAGAGATGGCGTTTCCGGACACGGACGTCGAGACGGTGGATGACGGACGCCCCGGCGACACAGTTAAATTCGGCTTTCTAAGCAGAATGCAGCGTAATTGTTCGTTCTCTACCCTCCCAACACGAAGTGTCCAAGCGAACGTGCCCCGAGGATCCCGGAAACTAACTCCAACTGTCCTGTAGATCCTCCTAGGAAGAAGGGTGACGAGTCATACAACTGGACTATCGTGCTTGGAGGGACAAAGTATGTTCAATATCTCGCTATTCCCCGTGTCTGCCCCACCGATTTATTAGGGGCATACCTTTTCTGACGTGGCAACCGCACAGCGATCTTGCGCTCGGCGTCAAGCCGGAGGAGATCTTTGCGAAGCTGCAGGAAGTCTGGGACGTACCGTTGCGTCGCAAAAGCAAGGTACTGGCGCTCACCGTTCCCGAAGTCGGCGTGAAGACTGGCAAGGAGCGGATGGATGCTCGGAGGAACAAACTGAACGACTTGATCAAGGGCTACAAGAAGGACGGATTGTAGGCTCCCCCCCACCCTCTCCGCCACATATTGCATGTTCTGACCATGTTGTAGCCACGTATTCGACTTGCACGCCGCTGTTCCCTTCTTCACCATGTCGGAGTCGGACCAAGAAGCGTTCTGGGACGACGGAATCCATTTCACTCCAGATGGCTACAACCTCATAGGGAACAAGGTCGGAATGGGGCTCGTGAAACACCTCGAGCAGGAGAGGGCAGCCAACCAGCCTCCCGTCAAGAAGCGGCGCGTGTTCCGAGACGATGAGAAACTCTTCGACGAGGAGGTTGGTGATCCGACCTCTTTGGACCAGGGCTACGTTGTGGTCCGGCGGAAGGACTTGGATTGAGGTGCGTCGTGCGAATTGGACAGGTCTTGGACTTGGATTGGCGAGAACGGCGTTTTTGGAAAGGTAATGGGATCACATATTACAGGACGTGACGGGGCTGCTTAGTTCTTTTGTCTTTGTATCAAGCGCTCCCTCTTCTTTTTTTGGCTGGGGATCAACCAACACTGATGGCCAGCTCGGAGCATGTGGATGTTAGCCCTAACAGTGTTAAGTACTTGGCCCCATAGACTTATGAATAGCTACCGCATCATACAGCGATCTGGCTTGCGACGAACTCTGGAAACTCTGACTGCAGGGCATCTACAAGTCGCTCCACATCCTCAGCGACAGCCTGCACATTGTTGTCCCATCGTCTCATTTCCTTGCCCACCAGGACCTCCGCCCGGCCGCTGCCCTTCTCCCCGGACGCTTCGCGGTTCTCAAAGTAGATTATCCTGTCGATCTGATCAATCGATCCGGTAAGTCGCCCCTGCTCAATCATTCTCGCTGTCGTATCCTCTGCCTTGTCTCCATCCAAACCAAGCAGTATGCCCAGAGCATCAAATCCAATATTGCTGTACAGCCGACTTGCACCGAGAAGATTGTGCTCCACCACCGCCTTCGCAAGAACGGTTGAACCGTCCGACGTCGTGGCAAGTTGGTGCGGCGCTAGCCCCTGTGCAAACTTGTCCACCTCGGCCGGGACGAGAAGCCGGTCGAGAAACATCTTTTCGAGGATGCCATACTCTTCGAGGCCTGCGGAACGCTCGTCCTTGTAAAGTCGGCCAAGCACTCGGCTACGTGGTGGGCCGGCGGGAGCTAGAATGGCGCACTTGATTGCCATACCTAGGGTGTGTAGACGCTCCTCTTCGGCGATGGCGGAGGTAAAGCTGATGTCGTGATAGCTCTGGGCAGCGGCGAGGAACTGGCGCTTTGAGTCCTGAATACGGGCGGCGCTGAGCTTGAAGTGTAGCTGCAGCTCTGGATCGTCGACTGTGTGCATGACATTCTTCAGTTTGTTGAGGTATGTCTCGGCCGTGGTGCTGTCATCGACTTCGAGATAGTTGCGCACGATGCGCACCCAGATGGAAGCCTTCGCCGCGTCAGGAACCCGCCGCTGCGAGCTGTCGAGCGGAATTTCGGCGAGCGCTTTCGCAGCGTCGAGGAAGTCTTCGTTGGCCTCGTGCGCGGCAGCCACCAGATCCCGAAGTGCGGCCGACTGCTCGAGCAGCGAGGACGAGAGCGAGGTGCTTTCGGAAATCATGTCGACGACATGCTGCCCAACCTCGATCCACAGATCTGGGTGGCCCTCGAAGGACTTGAGGGTGTCAGTGAAATTGCCTAAGATAGATCGCGTGAACACGACGCCGCCGGCGCCCGAGAATATGCTGTTGGCGATGCGGATGAGGTCGGCCGCGAGGGTTGAGGGGGTAGAGAGCTGCTTGATGTTGTCGAGAATCTTCTTGTACTCATCCGTCGGGTTCTCCACCGTCGAGGCCTTCGCCAGTATCTCATCCAACGTTGGTGGCATCTTGGCGGGCGCGTTGCTGTCGCGAAGCTGTCGGTGCGGGGCAGGTGTAGAAGAGGGATGGTCAAGCTGAGGACCGCGGATTGCGAGGTGCCGCGCACGGGTTGATGACAGTCGGAAGCCGGCGCGCTATGATGGCTAGGTAGAGTTGATAGCAGCACAGCTGTTCAGCCTACAGAGTAGTTGGAGGAGAACTGGATTACCGCAAGGCTGAGCTTCGGATGACATGGATAGGGTTGGTGTTTGTGTCTTCGGTCAAGTCCAGGCAGCCTGGCTTAAGTGGGGTTTTGGTGTGGAGGGGTTGTAGGTGGAGAAGTGGAGCTGTTATGGGGCATAGAATTGCACCTTCCCCCACTCAGGCACATCAGGTTCATCACTTGTACAGCTGGCCAGCAGTTTGTTTGCAAGCTCATTCTTGACGTAAATGTTTTGAATTATCAAATGCTTAAAGGATGACACATTTTGTTGGTAAGCCACAAGGTCCTTCCTTGGTCTCTTTAACCTCATCCCCATTCCCGGCCTTTGCTGGCTTGGCTTCCTCCTTCAATGTCGGGGCGGTCTCCTGTGCAGATACACCGTTTGCAACACCACCTTCCCTCCATGCATTAGCAATCCCGGGCGCAACATCCTACCCGCTGCCTATTGTATTTACGCACCGAAGGCCTTGGCGACGGTCTTGTAGAACTCCTCGCCCTGGATGGTGGCGACCTCCTTCTCTCTCGCGGTGGGCTGTCGGCTGCCGTCTGAGCCGGCCAGGGTGCCGGCTCCCCAAGGACCTCCGCCATGCGGCTCGGAGAGATCCGTCAGCTGGCCGAAGGCCTTGGCGTAACCCAGAGGCACGTAGATGATTCCGTGGTGGGAAAACGTGCTCATGGCAGCAATGGCGGTGCTCTCTTGTCCACCACCCATGCTGGCAGTTGACAGAAAGAGGCCGGCGTACTTGCCGTAAAAGCCTCCCGTAGACCATTGCTTGCCGGTCTTGTCCCAGAAGGTCTTCCACTGCGCGGGGAAGTTGCCATATCTCGTTGGGATGCCGATAAGGAAGGCGTCATACTCAGCAAGGACTGCCGGGTCTTCGAGGACGGGAACGTCGGTGGGCTTAGCCGGCGCGTACATCTTCTCGAGAACCTCCTGGGGAAGTGTCTCGGGAATCTGATAGAGATCGGCGGTGCCGCCGGCCTTCTCAATGCCAGCCTTCTCAGCCTCAGCGAGTTGCCTGATATGGCCGTACATGGAATACTATGGGAAGTTAGTTCTGCAATATCATGACGAGATCTGTTAGAGGGAGAATGATGATGCATACATAGACAATGGCAATCTTGGGAGCCATGCTGGCGTTTGTAGTGTGTTTAGCTGTGGGAGGTAGTATGTATCTCGGCGAAGGTACCGAGTATGGGATGGATGTTGTGTTTGTGGTGGGACCAAGTACTTGCTCTGTCTTGCTTGTATGAGATGGAAAAGCGGGAAGCCATTGGGAGGGCCAAGGGGTTGGTATATATACTCCAGAGCTGCCACAGGCTCGAGGGGCTGTCACTCTGTGGTACAGATCCACCACACGCAGGTCATGGCCGCCCGAGGCGGTTCCGCGACGGGGATGAGTGCCATTGTCGTTGCAGTATGGAGCAAACCGCATTCGTCATGATCAAATAATCAGCGCTACCCCAACTCCTGGGGGGTGGCAGAGGCGAACTGCGATGCAGTTGTGGGAGGGGACGTTTCATTCTCTATTGATTCGATGCTGATTCGTCCATCGACTGGAATCGGGAGTCTAAGACCGGACGCTGTTGATAGTGCTTTTCGTGCTGGAGCTCCCTCGATGCATTGCGCAGCGAAAGATCCACGGAGGGGAAACCCCCCCTCATTGACACCCGCAACCGGTTTCCCAAGCTGCATGTAGTCCGCTAACAAGGTGATCTGTGCGCTGTGGCTTCAAGTGGTCTGTTCCGGCCACGTCTTGCTGCCCCACTGCTAGACAGGGACTTTCTTAGGCCGACCACCCTGACCGCGATGCTGAGGCAGCGCTGAATAACAGCTGACACTTCACTCTGTCATCTACTTCACGGCCCACAGCTTCGAGAGCAGAAGCCCATGGGGCTTGCAGCTGCTTCTCCTGTATTGGCCCATTCCTCGCTTCTGCGGGTTGATGACAATCCCCTATCTTGCTTTTCATCACTTTTCCTGACTAAAGTATTCCTCCAGGTCCGTCGGCCGGACGAGACACGGATGTCGCACACTAAGATATTGTATTTGTTCTCGATCTCCGCGATACGCCTAGCCTCTGCCCCTGCGCCGCACCTATTGGCTCTGGATTCAACATCACATCTCCTCGACGCTTTTATGAGACGTAATCGTCAGACGCGCGTTCTTCACAGTCGCCAAACACGCTTGATATCCCTCCGCTCGCCGCGACAGAACATGCCTCCCGCTTCGGCTCGAACCACTTGGTTGCAAGGCTCTGCGCCCCCCTTCTGCGTCGCGGATCAGATCGAGCTGCCGTGCTCCCGGACGGACGAAGCAGCTGTGTTTTGCGATCAAACCCCGCCCAACACCACTGCTGTACCGCGACGGATTCGGCATGTGTCGATGCAACCCCACAACTCCATTGGACATCTACATCTTGGGTTGGAGGCACCAAGATTCAAGCATTATGGCGGCAGACGCGATTACTAAGGCCGGGGCGCTACTGTGATGTTGCAGGCCATTGCTGCCTCTTCGTAAGAGCCGGTTTCTTGGACCCAAGCGAACGGCATCCCGTTCCATCCGCTGGCAGTTGGAACCGACGATATGCTTGAGTTTTCACCACCTTACCCAGCGTCGGGAGCTTTTCCGATCTGGGGCTTGGCAATGCGCCGGGAGCCGCTACATTGTCAGCACAATCACTGCGTACATGCTGCAACACTGCCGTGGACTTGTTGCTTTGCGCAGTGTGCTTCTTTTGCAACCCCCTGACCCCCGCGATGCTACCTAGGTGTCGAATCTCACACGTCGATCAGAGGTCCACGTCTGACAGCTCGAAACATTTCCAGGTCTATTCCCGTCTCACAAAAAGCGCAGTCGATCCGGGTCGTCCAGCTCTATCCCTATGTGTTCTGTTTCCCCAGATCTACTCTGTACATGCGCAGCGGCCAAAACTCCGATGGTGCACGCAACGAGCCCAGCGAGTCCCCTATTCTCCGAAGTTAAACACTGCCAGTGTCATCCGGCTACAAGTCCGCGTGCTTCTTCCTATTCGAACCTCTCAACATCTTCTTCTCGCTACAAATCAGAACTTCCAACCCCCTTGGCGCTTGTACACCATGATTCTCGCTGTTGCATACAGGACGGTTCCCATGAACAGACCCGCCGCGCCATATGATATTGTTCCCTTCCAGTTCGCATCGCTGTAGCCTTTCACGATCGCACCGGCTATCGGCGTCCCAATCAACAATGAGGTGCCAGTGACGACGAATCCCATGCCCATTCTCACGCCCACCCGGCTCATATCCGGCGAAAGGCTAACAATGACGGTGGGCGTCAAACTGACCACGCCGCCGGAGAGGGCGCCGTAGAGCAGAGTGAAGACGATTGAACCCGCGAGGTTGGTTACTCCAAGCCAGCCGAAAGCGACCACGGTGCTCCCGATCATGCAGAAGACCAGTACGTTCAAGGCACCCCATCGGTCCGCCAAGGCGTTGGGAATTATACGGCCAAAAACAGATCCTGCGTTGAGAAGCGTGACGAGGTACGGAGCAAACTCCAGCGATGCGACGTTGTGCGTGGAAGCGAAGACCACAATGTAGAAAAATGGCACATAAAGCGTCAAAAAAGAGAAGAAGCCTGCCATGGAGAAGGCCATATAAGGCACATCGCGGAAGGCGGTTGGGTCGAAGATCTGTGTACGTCGGCCGCTTGGTGGTAGGCGGGTGCGCATGAAAGCGATTGGGATCGCCGAGAAGGCAAGCAAGATGAAAGCGATGGCCCGAGTCGTCCAGCCGAAGCCGATGACGGGCTCCAGTCGGCTGAAAATGATTGGGAAGACGATGCCGGCGATAGGAGACCCAGCCGACGAGATGCCAAGCACCAGAGCACGATGTCGTGCAAAATACTGGCTCAGTATCGCCGCTGACGGAAGGAAGATGAGGCCCATGCCGACACCAACGCATATCCCTTGAGCCAGCAGAAACTGCCAGTAAGCATAGCAGAGCGACGTCATGAACATGCCGAAAACGATCAGGAATAACCCGACTATCACAAGAGCGCGGAAATACCCGGCATCATACAGTCCCCCCGACACGACGCCAGTGAAGAAGAGCAAGGAAGCCTGCAAGGAGCCGATCCACGAGATGTCGGATGGTGCTCTGTCCTTGAGCATGTTGACTTCGTAAAAGGCCTGGAACACGCCAAAGGAGTTGATGAGGCCCCAGGTGTTCACCAGAATGGCCGCGGATCCGAGGACTTGAAGCCATGCTTGAAGACCGCCGTCGGGTGGTGGGCCGGGGCTCTCCGGCCCGGTTGGTGTACCCGTCGCCGGCTTGACATCGGCGACTGGAACGTCGGCCTCGATTTGCTTGCTGCTGGCCTCTACTTTGTCAAGGGAGCCGTCTGCTCGGTCCGTGTCTGACAGATCATATCTGCTGACTTCTTTTTCCATGACTGCGGTTCGCTCGACTGGCGGGCAAGGGTTGCTGTTTGTCCAAGTGGCTCAACAGCCACCAGGACTGATGCGGTGTGAGCCTTAAATATGACAATGATGTGACAGGACCGGCTTATCAATCGTTTCGATTAGACCTGGGGGTTCACAGCAGGTAGGTCGCAGAGGTGTTGACGCAAGCAGCAAACCCCTTTTTGGTGTCACTCGGCTGCGAGTGCTGTGGGCGGGAAAAGACCGAATGGCCGAGCGGCATGATCAACGTCGGTCGGCCTCCAGGTGGGATTGAAGATGGGCATAGCGCGTATTAACTGGGAGGGCGGATCCTTTACGCAGCAACGGCTCCAAGTGGGCTCCATGGTACGGTTTCGCCCCCCTCCCTGTTGGCTGGGTCCCATGGCTGGATTTGGGTTAGACAAATGCTCGGTAGATGACAAAAGCTTGGGGATCTGGGGGGGCTCGCGTCTCGCGCTTTTGTCAGGCGTGTGTTGGCTCAATCAAGCATGCGCGCTGCAGAGCTGGACGGTTCGGTGTTGAACGGCGGCCTTGGCGCCGGAAGTTCTTCCGCAGTCGGCCAATTAGTGATTACTGAAGTGGGTGACGAACCCGTTGACAATGGTGCAATTCTCCGCGGGGACTATGGTTTAAGAGCACTGCCGCGGTGTTACCCACAGGTATAATCCCTTCCATCCCATGTCGGGATTTGTAAAACCAGTGTGACCAACGAGTGCAGCCGCGCTGGTGTTTCGCGGTGTGGTGAGGAAAAACATATCCCCAACAAACATGGGGAGCGGGTCGGTGGAGAACGCTTCCGACGGCGCTTCCGCAAGGCGCCCCACGCCAAAGCGGCATCCGAACTTTGTTTGACAACCACGTGGACCTGGAATGGTTACTAACAAGCGGCGCCACACGGATTTGACGTCCAGCTTTCGAGCTGATAATCCGAGAATTTTGAATTCTACGGGCTCGGCCTTTGCACACCAGAACGGATATCTCAAACTCATTTGTATTCTGTTTTGAGATGTGAGGATCAAGCCCTTGAGCCGATGATACCCATCGCGACAAGACGTCTTTAGGGCACACAACAGGATGCGATCTGCTACGAAGGCTCGGGCTGAAGGATAGGTCCATTATCTCCAAGCGAAAATGCGTCGTCGGAATCCTTATCTAGTTCTGTGTCGGAACAGTAAGGCCTGGTATTACTAGGTACATCAGAGGCCCGCATAGGATACAGGATGGTATTCTGAAGATATAAGGGGGCATTCTCAAGATATAAGAAGGTTCATGAAATGCAGGAAGCTTTTCAGGATACAGGTAAGCCCTTTCGAAATAAGAGATAGTCGGCCATAACGAAAGCCATGGTCAGTTTTGACAGCGAGAAGGCATCTTTCACGATGGCTGAAGTGACCCTTTCTTTTGGCCTGGGCCTTCGTAGGCTGCCATGATTCCATCCTTCCATAATAAGACGATAATGATACAAAATTCTCAGCTTCCAATTTGGTATCCCTCGCCATGCCCCGTTTATCCCTTGCCATGATATCAACTTGAATCCCTCCCAAAATACCCTGCGTGATGTTCTGTAAAATTCGCAATCCTTCATCATCCAGTCGTGTTATATCATCATCCCTTCCTACGGTCCATGCTCAAGCCGCTTGGACGTCCTCATCCTCATCCTCATCCATCCCACTGTCGTCCTCGCCGTCAAGACCCTTCCCAAGAAACTCCTCACGCATCATCATCTTGGCGACATCCCCCAGCCACGCCAACGGCCACGTATACCACGCACCACTGTCATGAGACGCCTTGATCCGCGTCGTGTACCTCTCAAGCCGATCCGCCCAGATGGCCAGGCACTGCAGCGTGGTGGATTCCTGGAGGTGGCTTATCCAGGAAAGATCAGCTTCGTAGTAGTGCTGGCGGAGAAGATCGTTGAAGCTCAGTTGCTGTGGTTGACGGTGATGGTGACGCTGACGCTGAGGCTGATGCTGCTGGTGTTGCTGGTGTTTTTTGTGCTGCTGGCTCTGGTTCTGGTAATGTTGCTGCTGCGCGTGCCAATCGGAAAGCAGACCCGACAGCGCCTCCGTCGCCTCTGCATGTTGCTCTGGGGCTTCCTGCTCAAAATCGTGGAGGAAGCGCTCGGCGAGCCGAAACTCTTGCTCGCCGGCGAGGGGGAGACGCGCGAGTCGGCAGCCGAGGTTGTACGCCTGGGCGCTTGATGTTCCAGTTCTTAGGAGGAGGGGCCCGGTTTTGATGATGTTGTCGTTGGCGATGGCCTCGGCCCAGATGCAGGGGCTGCAGGGAGCGACTGGCATATTGCGGCGGCAAGAAGGTGGTAGCGGTCACGGTGTTTTTCGTGATCGATGTGAATTCCCAGGTAGGTACCTTGGGTATCAGGTATGTGAGGTGGTGTAGAATGCGAAGGATGGAATGGACGCAAGTTGAAACTTTTTCAAACCACCAGAGGGTACCGTAGTTAGGTATATATAGTTTTGGGCGAGGTACTCGTCAAAATTTGCTCCGGAGTTAACGGCATACGTACTACCTCGGTAACAAATGATGGATGATGGACAAAGCAGATTGGTAGACTTTACAAACTTTCTGACTCTCAGTCTCTTCTATCCTCAATGTGGAATTGAGTTAGAGGATGCCTACCGGCAATGTTACCCATGGGCACAACTCAGCTAAAAAGGGGTTCAAAAGACTCAAACGATGTTCATAAAGGTGCCGAGGATCATGGATGCTCGTTGGCAACCTTCTGAAAAACGAAGGTATCATCTCGTGCGGCTGTAGCATGCGATCACGTTGGATGCTAGTTGAGTATGTATCACTTGGTTGATATCGATTTGCTCTACATGATTTTTTACATATATGTCGAATCGGCTATGACAAGGCAGCCGGACGTCCTGCTTTGTGTGCCGAACACGGCGTCGGTGAAGCAAGTGACCGAGGTAGTAAATATGAGTATGCTTTTGAACGAGACATCAACTCAGACATCGAAAACCAAAAGACCACATCCGCTATTCCAGTTGCGGAGAAATGTAACTCGGAAGCCAACCCCGGTATTTCCAACTCCAGTTCCTTCCCGTCCATTCCACATATCCTTCATTATTCTGCATCGTTCCCAGCTTTTCCTGCGAAGCAGAGAAGCCCAGTCGTGTCCTACGTCATGTGAGCCATTACTCTGAGTCTAATTCATGGCTTCCAACGTGATTGTTTCCTTCAAGATCAAGATATTACCGGAAGTCCGTCAACGGAAAGTGAATGATGGGGTTGTCGAGCATCTTCATGGTATCTTGCCGACAAAAGGCCCTGCCTAGCAAAGCCTCATGGCCTCGCGCTCGATGGGTCAATCACAATCTGCGGCAGCCGGCTTAATCGCAAACTTGGTAGTTGTGGGATAGAGCCCGGACTTCTCGGTGACGACCGTTGTCTTCCCTCTTCAGGGGTTGACTGGGCGGCTAAGTCGTCCATGTGGGCAGAAAGCCTATTGTTTCTGATCTGCGCTGGACCGGGGTAATCGGGCGGGGGTTCGGTATAGGGGCTATTCCGCCCCGAAAGGGCCGAGGTGCGCCTGGAGTGTTGGTGGGGGACCTCGTCCAGGCTCACTTCATCGTAGCCGGGAGGAGGCATGACAGATTCGCCCAGATCGGCATCCTCGACGTCGATGATCTCCGGGCTTGATCCAGCGCGGGTGGAAACGGCCGAGAACCTCGGCGTATTTGCCCCTGAATTTGTGGCTGATCGAGCCCGCCCGGCACTTACCAGACTGAACTGACTGCTGACCATAACGAGGCCCGGGGATTCAAGAGGTGGGTCGGCGCTGCGGGCCGTATCAATGCTTAAAGCCGCCGAGCTTGTACTCCGCTCCCGCCGTTGATACAAACTCTCACCGCCCGAGTGGGCGCTTTGAGAAATGCTCGCGGCGTCACTCAGCAAGCCGACACGCTCACTCTCGGTGCTGTTGGCGCGCAGTCGCGTGCCGTCCGCCCTCGCGACACCCAAGTCGGCGTATGACACACTGCTTACAGCACGTTGGCGGGTGTCCCTGAGACGCTCATGTTCCTGGCGCAGGCTATCGATTTCCTGCACATTGCGCTCGGCTTCTCCCCGCGCTCGCTCCCGCAGCTCCCCCAAAGCTGACAGGTTGCCGTTGTCGCGGGCCTCACGGCGAAGACGCCTACGCTCTTCCCGCTCCGTAATCTGGCGGCGCCTAGCCGCACGGATCTGATATAATGCATCCATTTCTTCTTCGCGCATCTCCTCCTCAACTTCGGCGGTTGGCATCTCGACAACCACGTCTATTCCATCTCGTTCACCTTCCCGGCCGAGAACCTGCTCATTCTCGGCAGCCTTTGGTCGGTAGACAGGGAGGGTCATTACACTGCGGACGGAGACATTGCGATCTACGCCGGTCTCCGCTGTTGGGGTGGTACTCGGTTGGCTAGCCGCTGGTGTATTATCGCGCCTGTTTGGCTGCCTTCGGTCACGTAAACGGGTTGCATCTTCCTCGTCGCCGGCCGGCTCGTAGGCGTGCGGGGCTCGGCTGGCGGGCACCTTCCAGTCGGTCCATATTCGTTTGAGAAAGGGTGTCGGGATATATTTAGGATTTGGATTCCGTATGCGGATGGTTCGTATGAGAATGACGGTAGCGATTATCCCTAAAATGGCGACGACGATGATGGCGACGATCTACGCATCGAATATGTCAGCTGTGGAACCGCCTAGGGCGAGGGGCCTACTCACGATACTCGCCATGCTTGGGCCTTTGCTGCTCCTGTCATCTCGTGGCCGTAACCTCTCGGTGGGGATGCCGAACACGTCAGCGGCCAACGACGAGTGGTCGAAGACCGGGACTGGTATCCTCCATGACACTGGCATTGTGGGCGGTCACTAGTCCGGGTGGCGGGGGAATGGGCCCTAAAGAAAAGGATCAATCGGCTCGATTGTCGTCCTGCTATGGACGAAGAATATGCATTGCGATACCCTCGGGGATAATTGCGAGTGCGTGACTCTCGCCGCCGCGGTTTGAAGAACCACGAGCGAGTGAATCGTCAGCACCCCGATGATCCGATCGGTCAGCCCGGCGACACGGGATTGGCGGATGGCTGGGCTCGTCCTCGGGGGCGACAGGGGCGACGGCGAAATTGAGCAATAATCAACTATCGCGAGGTGAAGAGATTGAGCGTCGAGGCGGTTGCAAAGAGTCAGCAGGAGACGTTCGGACAATGTGAAACAGCAGAGCTGAGAGCTTGGTTGGCGGCAAAATAACTGCGGTTCATCAGCAAACTGGTGCCAAGAAAGACCCGAGAGGATTTGGCGAGGCTACTTGGCTGTGGTGGGTGGGACAACGACAGCAACAGGGGTTGGGTGGGCAGTGCGAACCTGGAAGCGAGTCGGGGATCGATAACGTCCCCACGTCAGCCGATGCGGTCACCGAGAAATCCCAGCTTCCGAGCAGTCTCCTCAAGAAGAAAACCCCGATAAATCCAGCTAGCAGACGGAGCAGAGACAAGTGCAACAGCGTCGACCGGACCGAGTCCGACGACGCACGAGCGGGAGACATCACGAGCTTTTGGACCTGGACCGCGCTAACCCAGTCTTGAGACCGGAGTGCAGTGGGGTCCTTCGATGCGGGTGGGGGTTGCACCACTTCATCATGGTGATGAGAACTAGCGATACGAAGTTACGAACAAGCTGCCATCCGCTTGACGAGATTCAGTAGTAGCGCTCCAGCAGGACCGGGACTGGCCTCCCGACCTCCCGTGCTGTAGCTTGCCGTACGAAGTACTCTCCCCTAGACGACCCATAATGCTACTCCAGGCGGATAATCTGGATGTGCAACAGACCTCGTTTTCCAGGTTTCCAGCATGGAAAAGATTTGGGGTAGCCGCCACAGCAAAGTCTGCCTCGCACAGATTGGCACGCTGGGGAAGATTCTGGTAAGCCCGCCATGCCCGCTTCCGACTGGTCGGGCATGATCGCCAGCCACACTCTGACAGTGCGGCTGATGGTTGATTCGCCACGGAAAAAAAAAAGGATCCCCACACTGCATCTTCCTTTCCTCCAACTTTTGTGAGGAGCCGAGAGGCCACCACTGGTGAAGGGAACAAGCGTGACCAGTTTCCCCGGATTTCGAATTCGATACTGCTTCCGCTAGCTTTTGTCGTACGAATCGATCTGTCGAACATCGGTCCCTGAATGACTGCCAGCGCAATGCGAGACACGGGCAGCTGCGGGAAGCGCCACGGCAGCATGCCAAGGCCGTGACCTTCCTATTCCACTCGAAAGATGAGTGGCGGCTCACCTGCACCTGCAAGATCCGGGGGACGCTCTCCAAATCCTTTATTTAGTTATTTACTAGCTGTTGCCTGTTCCGATCACCAGTCAGTGCCGCATCCCCTGCGTTAGGCTGCAGAGTACGGGCCGGGCGTACGTTTGCGCAAAGCTTAGGAAGGGAAGTACATAGGGACCCAGTGAAGCCCGGATGTGGATGCCGGTCCCGAGAGCGGGCGGGCGATTCCGGCTCGGCTTGCTGCCACGGGCGCCAAGGACCAATACGCCCATTGCATCATCCACATTCAACAAGCTGGCCACGACTCTCGGATGCTCATATCAACGAACTCATGCGCGTAGGAGGGTTTTCGGCTTCCATTTGCCGTCCAGTATCACATACTTTTAGCATTCGGTCGAGCAGTCGTTCCACCATATTACGAGAACCTCGGCTATCCAAGTCACCCGTCTCCACCATGTCAACAGCCAGGGATGACCCTATCGTGAGAGCTCTGCAGGAGTACACCACGTATGTCACAATGCAAGGGTTGCTTTGTAGATGCGGGCCGATGCTTACAAGTTCCTCGGTACCAGCTGCGATGTTTCGGATGCGCTCTGCAAGCTAAAATATCGCAACGGTGGCTTTCTCTCGGGACTCACCATGTGGTCTCCTCGGCGTCAAGAAGGTGACACCAAGATTATCGGCCCGGCTTACACAGTTCAGTATGTGCCGTTAGATGATGCTCGCCCGAAGCACCCGACACACTACGTTTGTCTCTTGTCGCACGCACTGTCAGGGGTTCCTCATACTGAGACAACGCCTAGATTGATTCCGTCCCCGAAGGCGCCGTAGTGTTTATCTCTTGCCCGGCCAGGACACCGAACGCCGTGTACGGAGGCTTGATGACCACTCGCGCCAAGGCCAGCGGTGCCGTTGGATCAGTGATTGACGGCCGATTCCGTGATCTTCAGGAGCAGAGGGGCCAGGACTATCCCGTGCGTTACCTTACCCATGTCATGCAATAGAGTCCCAACCACTAAAGACGAGGCAGATTTTCGCCCGGGATGTTGGGACAGCGCCTCCCGCTGAGCTGCTCAAGGTCGCTGCCGTCAACGTCCCGGTAAAGTTGCAGACCGACGAGCAGGATATGACGATCCACCCAGGCGACTACATCATTGGAGACATCAACGGCGTCGTCGTTCTGCCCAAGGAGCTCGCAGAAGCCGCCATTCCGCTAATGGCAAAGCAGGTCGCGGCCGACTCAGCGATGGCAGTCAAGATAGCCAAAGGCATGACGTTTACTGAGGCCAGTAAGAAGTTTCGGTCATGACGGCCAGTGTCGTTGGGTGAAACTGTGGTTCCTTCAGATTTCAAATAGCCAGCCTTCTCAGCTTTGAAATTTCAAGTATAGCCCTAGCAGGAATGCCACTCGTCCTTCCAAAGGCGTTTTCTTGTGCTTCTCTGCTCACAACGCCCTGTCTTATCCGACCCCAATCTTCATGCACGCGCGCTCCGGACAGCCAATCCACGTTGGCATATCCGCCAGGCAACCGCCTCGAACCTGCTGCTTCTATTCGCTGTTACTTAACTTTCAACTTTTAGTTCAACCTCTGTTCAATGATCGCCTCTCCCTTTTCGTCCACAGGCCCACCTAAACAATGCTTTACACGCCCCTCCGTGATTCCACCTCCGAATCACCCTCAACCTCCCGTCCTACCCAAATCGTCCACGGCGCCTGGGAAATCCGTCTAATCCGCCTCCACCCAAGCAAAACTGCGCATTCCCCAATCCACTGCGACCTCTTCCACGCCACCTTCAGCAACGCCAAACGCTCCTACGAGGCTCTCTCCTACGTCTGGGCCGATGACACTGGCATTCCTCCCGATGAGGTGCCCAACCCTTGCGAAATCACCGTAAACGGCGCCCCCTTCCCCGTCACGCCCAACCTCTACGCCGCGCTGCAGCGGCTTCGCGGGCGTGCTGAGGACCGTGTTCTCTGGGTCGACCAGATATGCATCAACCAGCTTGACCCGGGGGAGAAGAACTGGCAGGTTGATCGGATGAGTTTGATATACGGCTATGCGAAGCAGACGACTATTTGGCTTGGGGGGGATGCCGACGGGAGTTTTAGGGCGTTGTTCCTAGTTTCTGGTCTGGCGAGGGCGGAGCGACTACATGGTGCGACATTGGAGGAGCGGGTTGCTGCTGTGGTTGGGGGTGGGTTTGCTGAGCCGGCGAGATGGAAGTCTTTGGGCAAGCTGATGGAGAGGAAATGGTGGTGTCGGACTTGGACGGTGCAGGAGTGTGTGCTCCCGCGGTTGGGGAGTTTGGTACTTAGGTGTGGGATGGTGGAAATACCGTGGACGGATCTTGTTGCTGCGGTGCGGATGATGGATGGGTTGAGGGAGGTGATGCCGCTTTGTGTGGGGATGGTGAGTGTGAAGCCGGTGCTGGAGCTGCAGCTGGGAAGACGGAGGGCGGCTGCGCGCGGGGAGGAGAAAGGGGATGGAGCGGAGTTGGATTCGTTGCTGGAGGCGCTGGCGCGGTATCGGAGGCGGCTGGCGACGGATCCGAGGGATAAGGTCTATGCCATTATGCGCATGGCGAGAGATGTCCGGGATGCTTCGGACGCTGCGAACCGGAGTTTGTTGCGTGTCGATTATAGCAAGCCTGCGGAGGAGGTCTATACTGATGCGGCGAGGTTTATGGCCGAGACCGGAAAGGCGCTGGAGTTCCTGGGTCACTGCCGGTTGACGAAGAACTTGGGCTCTCTTCCTTCATGGGTACCTGACTGGTCGGACTCGAATTCCTATCCCCGTCCTTTTCCGACAAGTGGTTCTGGCCTGGATGTAGATTTTGGTCGGGCTTCTGAGTTTCAGGTTGTTGGAAGGAGTCTTGTTGTCAAGGGGAGCCGATTGGGGGATGTTGATATTCTGGGCGAACACTGCGTCGAGGAGCATGTGTCTCCTATGAAGGTCTCAGAGCCTTTTGTCGCCTGGCGAGCTATCCTGATGGGCTCAAGCTCTCTATCGTTTGCCGAAATCGTGGAAGAGGATACTGACGAGCACTTCATCCGCGTCCTTGTCGCCAACCGTGGGTCGAGAAACGAGCCGCTCGATCGAGGGAGTACAGATGAATTCCTTCACGCATACCGGCTGTGGTCTAGTCGAACAGAGGCTTTCACGGGACCAGGCACGGATGGGTGGCCTATTTCTGAAGCAATGAAAGTGGTTGGCTTCCTGGGGTCGGTAAGGAGAGCATGCGTGGGCAGGCGTATCTTCGTTTCCCAGAAAGGGGGATTTGTCGGGCTAGCTCCGCGGGAGACTGTTGAGGGGGATTTCGTTATCTCCAGCTCGTTGACGGATAGCAAGCTGTTCCTGGTCCTTCGGGAAACTAGCGTGAACTCCGCGGAGTTTGTACTTGTTGGGACGTGGTACGTTTATGCCCAGTCAGATCTTTGTTTTCGTGTTCATGCCTGGCTGTTCGTTGCTCATTGTTGATAACTCAAGGGATTACTGACAGTTCCCGAATATAGTTTCATTTACGAAAGCACACCATCTCTCGCCCCTATGGTAGAGGTTGAGAGCTTCACGATCGTCTAACTAGGTACCGAAGATAACATCTCACCACTGTGGGCTTCCCCCCTAGACAAAGACATCATGCATGCGTTTTTTCCTACGACGCGCTGAAAGAAAAGGAGACGGTTAGAAGTATGCGCAAAAGCCAAAACCCCGCCAGAGGATAGGTAAAAGCTCAATGCCCCCCCGACCCTCTCCCGGGCATCCGTACCTGTTCCAACACCTCTCGAGGTGGCCTTTGCCCAAAAAATCCCAGTAAACCACCCAAATGACCACGATTACCCTCGGCCTTCCGCGGCGCCGGAGAGTTGCGCGCTGTCTGAGCTTGCCGGGCATGTCCCGGCGATCTACCTGCCGATCGGTCACAAATTCCTATGTTGGGCCCATACGCCATATGATCCTCGGCCTCATACCCCGCTGAATACCCCTGGTCAGTTCTGTGGCCAGCCTGTTGTGCCATGCGCTCACGGTGCGCCCGTTCCGCACGCAGCCTCTCCTCTTCTTCCTCTCTGATCTCGTTGAGCTCCTCTTCCCTTCGTCTCTCTCTTCTTCGTCGTTCTTGGAGAATGACTCCCCCCGCTCGCGTCTTCTCGATCGGTGTCCCGTCTCTCAGCTCGCGCACTATCCCCGGCTCTACCGCTAGCGGCGGCGTATCAGAAGATGGCGCCATAAACACGCAAAGCTGTTCAAGAATCTTGATCCCCGACGCCCTGGTCCCTTCGAAATGCAACGCGTGGCAACCTCCGGCATAGAGATCGCCCCAGTGAGCCGGAGACGCAAGGAGCTGTGCTTCACGCCTCTCGCACTCCTCGTATACGTCGGAGCTAGGAATCTTGTTCCACATGGTGGTGAGGAGGACGACGCGCGAGTAGAACTGCTCGCCGCACAGCGCGCGGACGACATCGAGGTTTAAGCGGGCAGACCCTGCCAGACGGTTCTCGGTGATGTTGTGCGTGAAGATGACGCCCGAGATGGGAGGTGTGTCTTTGGATGTGAGGAGGTCGGATATCTTGGCGAGGATCTCGAGATCATCGAGTTTGGTGTCGTTGAACCCCGGCGTGTCGAAGACGGTGAAGCGAGTTGCGCCGTGCTTGGACTCGTATCGCTTACAGATCGTGGTGTCTGGACATGTTATTCTCTATATGTTCCTGTTAGATGGATGGGAAATGCTCACACGAATCCAGACCGTGCCCGATGATACCGGAGTCCTCCTCAAGCCCGGAAACCGCCGCAACGAATGTCGACTTTCCTGAACCAGATGGGCCCAGGACCAGGAGGCAGATGTGCTTATCTGTGGGGGCGCTGCTTTCCTCCTCGCCCTCGGTGCTCTCAGGGGCTGGCTGGATGTCGGCCATCTCCGTGTAGTCAGACTGCTGCGAGATGCTGGAGTGTGCGTCAAAGAACTCCTGAGATTCTCGAAAAGGGTCTCTTCGAGACTCTGGGCGTTCGGAACTCATGTCGACTGGTAACAAGACCATCATTTCGTTGATCTGAAGCAAAGGTGGAAGTGCTCGAGGACCCGAAAGGGGGAACAGGCCCGGGGTGCGGTGGAGCTGCCCCATGAACTTGAATATGGAATCCGATGCAGATGGAGCCCAAGGCTTCAAGTGAAGCGTGCACTTTCTGACCTGCGGAATGGTCCAAAACATAAGGCGGCAACTAGGGCGTAGGGTCTCCGCCTTGGGGTGTTGCCAGAAAGGCAGAATTGGGCCGCCATACTGTCAGGCCGAATCGACAGCCCTGTATTGTCTGGAAATCAGCACATTCTTCGATTGCGCCCCAAGCCACGCAGGAGGAGTTCCTGCATTGAGGCCAACAGAAGAATCGACACGTCGTCTTGATGCGGTGGTTATTACCTCCTGAGTTCATAACGTCTGTCACAATGGCCAAAGCCAGTCTCTTTAGAATTTTCTCTTTTCGCTGCAAAACTTGATCTTTTTGAGAAGGCATAGATGACGAGAACCGATATGGCTCGCGCTGATACCCTGATTGCCGTCATCGGCGTTACGGGTGCAGGCAAAACAACATTTGTGTCTCGGGCAACTGGCCGGAAAGATCTTGGGATTGGCCATGGCATCGACTCGTGTAAGCATGGCCCAGTCTACCCCTTGCTTTGGACGCTTCCCAGAAACTAACCAGACCTCAACTAGGTACCCAGGATATCATACCCATCACGTACACGCTCGATGGCAACAAAGTGACCCTCATCGACACACCGGGCTTCGACGACTCGGAGAGATCCGACGGCGACATCCTCGGTCTAGTCGCCGCCTACATGGCCGACACATACGAGCAGGGTGTCTTGCTGACCGGCATCCTGTTCCTACAGCCCATCAACCAACCCCGTCTACAGGGCAGCGAGATGCGTCGGACACGGCTCTTCAAGAAACTTCTCGGCGAAGACGCCTACCAGCGCGTCGTCATCGGCACAACCATGTGGAATCAGCTGTCAGAGAGCGAAGCCAAAGCCCGCCAGGAACAGCGCATGAGCCGCGCCGACGTCTGGGGCGATATGGTATCCCGCGGTGCTACCGTCATCCGTCACGACGACAACGCCCAGTCGGCTGCCAATATCATGCGCCGTCTCGCCCGCTTCACCACTCCCGTCGAGCTGCAGATACAGCGCGAGCTGCTTCAGACAGGTGGCCGCGTCGCCCTCACATCGGCTGGAAAACAGCTTGACTCGGACCTTGGCACGGTCATATCCAAGCTGCGCGACGAGATCGAAGCCCTTCGTCGAGAGCGCGCCGATACAGCCGACGAAATCCGTGAGCTTCGCGAAAAGATGGAGAGCTATGAGAAGGAGAGAGGCCAGCTGGCTGAAAGCGACGTAAGTAACAAACCCCCCTTTTCATGTGGAGGAGATCCCCCGTATTCTCTTAAGTTGCTCTCTTTCCCTCTGTCCCGGCTGGACGCGGCGGCCCCGCCCATTAGAAGTTCGCAGCTGAACAGTCGTTTTCTTCCCCGTAAAAACAGTACTGGAAGCTGAAGAGCATCTTGGTGACATCACTCGAGCGAGCTGCGCCGGTTGCGGCGATGGCGCTGGCGCACCAGTGTGTCATTCTCTGATTGCAATGTTAACATGGTATTTGCCGTCAGGTGTGCGGAAACGGCGGATGTGTCGTCATGTAGAAAGAGATCCACAATACCTACTCCTAGAAATGAAAGGAAAGGGAAGGATCTGAGTTCTTGAGAACTCAAGGGCTTTGACCTAAGCTCCCCGCATATGCCATTGGCACGAGTACCTAGCAAACCCGATGAGTTGTCCGCAGTGATCCCGATTGATCTGCGAGCTGAATATTGGAGTAATGATAGTTGCGGCAGAGAAGTTCAAGTTTAAAAGGTTGCACATGTGGTTTGAGTTCCGATTCATCACGGATACATTGGCATGGCGGCCGTGACAAAGCAAACTCAACATCTCTCTCCTAGTTTCTCCTACCAGTACCCGACAAAGACCTCCTGATTCAATGGCAAGAGAAATCAAAAAGGGGCAAAAAACATACAACACCAGGGATTCGCTGGTCGTCACCGACCCAACTACTAGTCTGGCTCTCACTGGCTTGTCTATGGGAGAGCGGACGGGATCCCGAATTCTCCAGTGGGTATGGTCGTATGTGGTTGTTTGTAGCACCAACAGTGTCCATATACCTGGGCGTAAGACCCTATTTTTGTAACTACCTGCCAGAATCAGAGTTTTCTCCGCAGTCTCAAGCCAAAAAAGCCCTCTTGGTCTTCTTACTCGCAACTTCGCCCATGCCCGGCATGAACTTTTGCCCTGTTGGGTACATACAAGTCAGCAATCTGCTTTGTATCCGTGACAGTCATGAGGCTTTCGCGTCGTTGTTCAGGGGTAGGTAGAATAGGTAAAACAGAAACAGGAAACCCACAGCCGTCAATATTCTCCCCCACAAAGTCCTTTACCGTGCACTTGTTGGCCTCGGACATGGCCTGCTTCTTGATGGAGCCGCACCCATCGTAGAAACACTCGGATTTATCCATGGCGCGCTGAAGAGAGTCTCCTTTCCAGCCAAACATGTAGTCGGCGTGGGTTCCTGCGCCGGTGCCCTCGAAGGACCAGACAAAGGGGTTCTTATCCGTCGCTGGATCCCATAGGTGGTTGAACTTGGTGGTGTCCCAGGTGATTTCAAAGGCGACCTGCGGGACACGGACTGGATGGGACGCTGGGCAGGCTGGTGCGTTGACGAAGTACTCGGAGTCAACAGTGTTGTGCATGTGGGCTTGATGGTCGGGGCTGTCGAGGCTCTTGCCGTCCCAGCATCTGAGGACATTAGTACGGCATCGAACAAGAAAGATCGGATATGTCGGTTCACTTACGGAGCGAAGTGGTGCGTGGTGAAGATACCGCCTGTGCACTTCGTCGAGGGGAAGTTGGAGACCAGGGCGCCTCTGTTGCCTCCTTGGATACACTGATAACTCAAACCAGGATGCGGCTTATCCGTCACGGTGGGACTGCCGACTGTCATACGGAACCCCTGAGATTCAGAAACCATAGGTCAGCCCTCAGTCCTATCCTAAGCCCCCTCACAGCCAAAACCTACCGGTGGGAATGCCTTGATGGGTTGGCGTGCAAGGTTGTCCTTCGACAAGTCAAACTGGGTGTAGTAAATGGTCAACCCCCCCTGCGCACCCTGCGAGCCTCCCAAAAGAGGTGAGACCGGCAGTGGCATGACACGGTGGTAGGTCCCGTTCTTTGGGTCCTTGAAAAACATATGGGCGACCCAGTAATTCGAAAAGTCTTCTGCCATCTGGCAGGTCGTGCAAGTAGCCCGCTCGCCGACATCACCCAACCTACGATATCAAACAAAGCGTGGTGTCAGTGGGATCAGGGACTTCTCTGGGAAAGTGGACCTACATCGTAGCGTTGAAAGCATTGCCGCCCACAATCATGTGAAGATGGGCAGACGGGAGAGCACCCGGCTGCGCCGCTGGGTCGAGCCGCTGGTTCGTCAAAGTCGAACATGGGAAGCGGAGACCCGCCTGTGTGGATGTGACGAAGGCGGCCAGCAGCCCAAGAGATGGCGTAAAGGACTTCATCTTGGTCAAGTTTCTTGACTGAACGTGAAAGCTGTTGTCGATGGGAAGTCTATGCAGGGGAGAGAGGGTCTGCATATAGTTGACTGCCCAAATTTATAAGTAGGGAGGCAGTACGGGAGGCCCAGAACTAAATTTGCCGGTATCTTATCGTCCCCGTTTCCTCGCCTGCGGACTCCCCTCTGCTAATCGGATACGCTAGAAGCGCTTCAAGAGTCGCCTATCAATAGATCAATCATTCATAATTGTCGGCAGTAGCATGTTTGGGGGGGAACATAAATGAAGTTCTGCAGGTTATGGCCAATCGGCATTGCTCCAGATATAGGTGGGTATATCCGGAAAATCGGCATACATCCAGAATATTCTTGCCCATATTGCCGACAAGCGCGATGGCCCTAACTTCAAGCGGTGGCGAGCACGGAGGGAGGCCTCGAAGGACGGGATGTGAGATAATGGAAAATGGGAAAGGTGTCTTTGTTTCCCTTGACTGATGATAATATTGAGCGAGGCAACCAAGTCGTTCTTACTCCTTGTCCGTCGTTGCCCCTTATCCGCGGTTACCGACAAAGACACCGTCAGGGACTGAAACGCAGCCACATACTCTAGAAGCTGTAGAACTCTGCCATACCACCAAGGCATGGCCAAACCAAGATTAGTGCCATTGATAGTGATGGGTGCCGTGTCGGCTAGACACAGGCGTGGAAAAGAGTGGGAGTTAGGCACTGGCAGGGTTGCAAGTCAATAAAGGCATGTGTCAGCGCGAGAGTTTTTCTCATGATCTGCTGGTGGCATGGAGGTTTCGCCGAAGCGTGGATATTCAATCGAAGTACGTCGAGGGAAAGGGATCCGAGGGGGGTTTATACTTCCGAACTTGGGCGCATTGTCGCATGCCGGCGCGTCATGTAGTGGTAGGCAGTGCTGGCACCCCAAGGTCACGGTCTTCAAGTCAGATATGGAAGCGACGACGGACTAGTAATGAGCGAGAAAACCATCGCAGCGACCAGCCTGTGTGACTTAGCGCTGCCAAGAACTTTTTGTTACGGGAAACTTGCAGGTTCAACTCTGAGTTGCCACCGCTGCCACCAGTGGTGCCTGGCAGTGGTAGTGATGGCTACCGTGACGGCGGAAGCAGCGACCCAGCGACCCAGCGAGGGATATGGGTACTCTCAAACCGGGACCCATTATTTTTGCTGCCGACTCGGACGTGAAAGCTGCCGGAGAGATCGAAACCGTGACAGTTGGTGTTCAGTTCTTTCTCTGTGGATGCTGTTCCGCCGGAACATGAAATCATGGTTCCCACTGGCAGTCCGCGATTTTTTGGGCTGTCGACGCTGGTAGACTGGCAGTGGGCTGGGTTCGATTGAGCGCCTACGCGGGCCCGTAGCTGACACGTCCGCCACAACCCAAAACACAAAATCCTCAAAACCCGAAAACGTGAAAGCCGTAGATTACAACCGTTACGTCACTTACGCAGGCCAACCCACTGCGCGCAAGCCAGCCTACTACGTCCAATTACAACCAAGAATTGCAGGCCGGCCTACTGTGTGCAATTAAATAGGTAGGTAGTAGGTACGCTGCGCGCAAGCCAGCTAACTGCCCTGGGTGCAATGTATCCCCTGCCCAGCCCAGCCCACTACGCACAGGCCACCTAGCCTTCTTGGTGTGCAAGCCAACCCACTGGATATTTGTGTATAGGCAGTTAGGTGTTGTAAGTAATAGGCTGGCTTACACGCAGTTGGCTTGCACGTGGTGGGCTGGCTTACATCAATGTTGTAGGGAGTCTTGTAACGGGGACATCTGCTTTTACAGTTTAATATACATGATTATAAGTGAGGACATCCTGCACTTATTAATATGCACTACCTGTGTGGCATAACATACACGGGCTCTAAGTTAAGTTCCAGACAGGATGTTACCTGTTATATAAGATAAATCTAGGCATATAAAATTTCTTTTTTTATATCTCACTTACGTAACACTACTTACCCTGGCTCAGTTAAGCGCAAATTGAAAATGTATCTTCAAGAGCGAGAAGAACGATGCGCGCGATTGAGATGGTAGTAGTGGTGGAGGAAGTCGTGGCTTTATGCAGGGTTAGGGTTATGTATGGAACAATACGTGGGGCACGGTACAAATAGACCAAGACTACAAAGTACGTGTATAAATAGACATTCTCTAAAAGAGAAGTCGCATAAGAATCTGCCTTCATCCGCCGCTGATAGATAGTTCTACAGTACGCAGGATGATTTCCCGTTGCTACGATCTCAGCTTGCCCAACTCCAGCGGCAGAATAATTATAATGCAGAACTCACGCACGCTCGGTGAGTTCTGAGCAGACAGACACAACTCCTTTAACTTTTGCACATTCATAACAGCGAACTACGCGGGCGCCGCGTCCATATTGCTCTCTATCATCCAAAGCGCCATTGGAATCGCGCAGCTGGCAGCTTGCCCTGCGCTAAGAGCAGAACTGCTCTTAACTCTCTTGGATTGAGGGCACCCAATTGCGCATCCGAAGAGTTTTGCGGACGGAAACCACAAATTCTCCCCACCTGGCCTGCGATTGGAAGGTTTGAGTAGCCTTATTTCCAATGATTGGACCTGATGTAGATGAAACTGACAAACAGGCAGAATGCCGTCCTCGCCAAATCAACCCTAACCGCAATTACCAACATCGCTTACACCCCACATTAATCACAGAGAATGTCTCCTAAAGGTGACACACGCAAGCATATGCAGCACACCTACTAAGAGATTCCTAAACGCATCCTCACGCATTGGATCACTGTTCAAGATCTTACGCCCCGCTTGTGATCAAAAGCAAGCAACACTCACAAGAGCCTCCCCGAAGCTAACAAGGAAGTAACCAGCAGCAATTTCGCAAAGGGACCGATGTCACAGGACGGCAAACAGTCAACACGCACTGCCTGCGACCGATGTCACAGCATGAAGGAGAAGTGCGTCTACGAGCTCATCGCCTTGGATCATCAGAAGCCAGTATGCTCTCGATGCGCAAAGCTCGCTCGACCATGCATCACATCTCGCAAAAAACAGACCACTGGACGCCGACGGAAGACCGATGCGACTTCAGTCCTGCCCCGAGCTTGTCAAGAGTTCGTATGGTGCACCGGAACACAGTCATCTCCCCCTCCCAGGCTAGCGCAAGCGGACCCTGCCTCGGGGCCATCCAACCTTATGCTCGCTCATCGATCCTCAGCAGAGCTTTCTTTGCTGCAGGCCCTGTTCGACAAAAACCGGCCGACGAATTTCATGGACCGCTTCGTTCTCGGACCCTCGTTCGCTGAGGCCGAGTTGAAGGGGCTCTGCGGCATGCTGGTCACTTTTCCGGAGGTCGCGGAGTCGCTGCTTAGTGGTTTGCTTGCTTGCTCGAGGCGGTTTTTTGCTCTAGTGGAGGAGCCCACCAGTAGTAATAGCGAACCGAAAAAGGAGGGGGAGGAGTACAAGTACAGCGCCAATGCGGTGAAGGAGCTGCGGAAGAGAGGCGAGGGGAATGAGAAGAGACGAGAAGGGATGGACTTGCTCCTGCCTATGGTGATTGCGCTTGGAGTTATTACCTTTGACCTGCTCGATTCCGGGTTGCACGCGCATTCGATTTGCCGGTATGCGCTTGGATTGGCCAGCAGCAGCAGCAGTAGTCCATCTTCACTCGAGACTGGGAGGAGTGTTGGGCTGGAGAGTCAGGTGCTGCCGCTAATCCACATGGACACGTGCAATTGTCTGGTGAGAAGACAGGTTCCGCTTTATCAACTCAAGTCAGCACAGAAAGTCGATCGCTACATCGGTCTTTGCGGGCCGCTCTTTTCGCTCCTCTACGACGTCTGCTGCGTCAGTCGGAAACTCCGCCCGGATGGAACAGGGAGGCCGGAGGATTACGAGGAGCTTGGGAGAGTGGAAACCGTCGTGCGAGATTGGAAGCCCGAGTTGAGCGAGGAAGACGTGGCGAGGCTGACGCCGAAGGAGATTTACGGCATCACGACCCAAGCCTTTGTCCATCAAAAAGCTATTCTCCTCTTCATCCACCGCCTTCGCTTTGGTTTTGGCGTCGAGGATGATGTGGCGGCTCATATGGCAGCGCCGGTTTTGGATGATATAAGGAGGCTTTGTTGCCCACGGGAGGGGGAGGAATCGCTGCCTTTTGAATACCGAATGTCGCTGCCATTTCTTATCGCGGCGGCTGAATTGCAGGATACAGTCCAAAGAGCCCAGGCACTTGGTTTGCTGGGTTGGATTATGTGGAAGAGGATGTATCACAAAGTCGGCGGGCTCTTGGAACGCTTTGTTTTTCACATTTGGGAAGCCCGCGATCGCGGCTGGAGAGGGTATTGGGTTGACCTGGCGGATGATGGGCCACCTTTTGTGCTATTTTGACTGCCTGCTCGGAATTGAAATGACAAAATACTTCACGGCTCAACATATTCATAGCAAAGAAAGGTACCCTGAATGTCTAACACGTCGGCGATGGTCTTGTTGGGGCTGTTGCCGTACATGTTGAGGACATGGCTCAGGGTCGTGATCTTGCCTGGATCACCGTCTGCGCCTGTTGGTTTCCTATGAGATGTTAGCCACTGACCGGTAGGTCGGTATGTAAGGCATGGTCTTATGCGTGGTTAAGAAAAGGAGGAAAGCGAAACGAGATCAACCACCTACGGAATGCTGGCCGGTCTCGGCGGAAACCCCGGGGCAGAATCTGGTCCAATATTAGTCCCCCCGACTTTCTTCACCCTCGCCGCTTTATCCTTGGCCTGCCAGTCCCAAAAGACCTTATCAAGCCAAGTATGGTGTAAATAAAATAGCGGATCCCCAGGACTCGACACTCCATTCCCCATCTGGGCTCCAATCCCGGCATGTCCCCCGGTATGCGGTTGACCTTCGATACACGGCCACGCGGTTTCAAAATCGCGCATGGCCAGACAGGCATCGACGTACGATTGTGCAGAGAAGGCACTTATAGCGTCGTTAATACGTCGGTCGATGCAGTGGTTGGTAATTTCATAGCCTGGGCCGAGCGAGTTGGTGTAATTGGCGAAGGGGCCGTTGGTGATGCAGCCTGTGGCGCGAGAACCGTCGCCTCCGAAGCCGTAGACTGGGTCGAGGATGGGGGCGCGGCTGAATTTGCCGGCGTCTAGTTGTTCCTGCCAGTACCTGAATTGGATATATGGTTAGTCGAGGGTGCCTAAGGCTAGGCGTAGGTAGTCCCTTGGGGATGGGGAAGGTAAGTGTATGACTTACGGCTGATACCCTGTGTACCCGCACTCGTTGCGCAGCGCTGTCTCATGTGCATGCAGCATCAGTCTGTGGAAGGGCAGAAAGGAGCCCTAGATTGATTGACAAATTAGTGTTCCCAGTCGTTGTTTGTGTACCCAAAGTAGGTACTTGCCACAAAATGCGTTGAATACGCCTGAAGCTGATGGATAGACTGGAACTCGTCAAACCGCGTCTTGGCCCCGCGGAGACCCAGACTCGCAGGCTTCTTCATCAAGCACAACTCGGCGTTGATGTAGGTGGACTTTTCGGCATTGGTGAGCTTGTGCCTAGGTGTGGAATATGGTGCTCAGCTGCCATCCAACTTGGAGACGGAAAGGAAAGTTACCATGCTTTGCGTTGCGCTGGGTTGGTGCATGGCTCGGCGGACACCGCCAAGGCCAAGAGCAGGGGGCAAAGGATTTCAAGAAACCAAGCCATTTTTACGAGGTTTGTAGAGTGCCTACAAGAATATGACTCGTAGTAGCAGAGCAAAGTCAAACAAGAGAGGTCGAGGTTTTATACTCGTCGTTCTACGTGTTTCCGAACTACACGTTGTTCAAGGTCGAGTCTGCTCTGAGGGCCGGCTAAACGCGAGCCAACTCTGGCGACCCATCCTGCCCCAGACCTTGCGTTAGAACTTGGTGGCCAATCTAAGAAAAGAACCGGCTTGTTTCGACAGAATCGGGAAGCCGGGACCTCAGCTGCCTGCCGTCTCTGGCTGCCGAGGGTTGGGTAACATCAACATTTGGTCCCGGAGCCCCAGCCCATAGAGTATTAACACCCTGTTCACGTCGATGGAATTTGCCGACACCCCTAAAGATGGTTCGTGAGCTAACACCGGCGAGTTTCAACCAGATTCGGACACTGCATTCCCCGGACATCCACAAGCAGGTCCGCACCTGTCTCTCCACGCCAGTATCACGGGCGCTCAGAGCAATCCAAGCATGATATGAGCATATATGAGGAGGCGCGTCAATGAAATGGAAAATGGCCCATAGCGCTAGGATGTATTCCAACATTGAAAAGGTTGCGTCGCTCGATTGAATGACGCGTCTTGAGGACTTGCATTTATCAGAAGGAGCCAACAACGCCCGATTCTCAGTCACCTCCATTGTACCTTCCCTCCATACCTTGACTACCTTACCTTACATTAACGCTGCCACAGTCGACGGACATAGCGGAGATCACCATGTATTCCAGCCTCGTCTTTGTGGGAGCTGTAGCGGCTACGCTTCTTTCACATGCTCTCGCGCACCCTGGAGAAAGGGTCGATCTCGACGACGCCTTGCTGGGTGCAAGAGTCCGCCATGCCTTTGCGGATGCCGACCACGGCGAGCTCAGCAAGTGTGGCCAAGATCTCGAATCCCGGCACCGCGCAGAACGAGCAGCAAACCGCCGCATCCAAACATTCCAGCGCCTACGCCAGGAAAAGGGGATCAAAAACGACCATCCATACATGCAACGCCGCGACAACGCTGCTTTCGCCAAATGGTCAGCCACCTCGCATGACAAGACCGGCACGCTCAAGTACACAACCGACACGCCTCACGCCGACATTTTCCGAGCCAACAGCACTTGCATCCTGACTCCTGACAACATCATCGGCCCCTATTTTGTCCAAGGCGAACAAATCCGCACCAACATCGTCGAGGGCCACCGCGGCGTCCCCCTGCATCTCGAGATCTCCTTCATAAACACCCAAAACTGCAAGCCCACGCCAAACCTCCTCATCGACATCTGGCAATGCAACGCAACCGGCGTGTACAGCGGCGTCAGCGCCGCCGGACAGGCCGGCCTTAAAACTACCTTCCTCCGCGGCATGTACGATACTCCCTCCCCTTCCCCCCTCCCTGCCATGACTAACGCTCCCGCTTGACACAGCCAGCAAACCTCCACCGACGGCGTCGCCGAATTCGACACAATCTTCCCGGGCCACTACCAAGGCCGCGCTACCCACATCCACCTCTCGGTCCACTCCGGTGCCACCGTCCTCCCGAACAACACCTACACGGGCGGTACCATCCACCACATCTCGCAGCTCTTCTTCGATCAGCTCCTCATCAACACCGTCGCCCAGACGGCACCCTACAGCACCAACCGTACCCCGCGCACGAGCAACGCCGCCGACATGTACACGGGCTACTCGGCCACGGCGGCGTATGATCCGTTTCCTGAGTATGTCTTGCTAGATGCGAAGGACGTTACCAAGGGGATTTTTATGTGGATTGAGATTGGCTTCAATCAGAAGGCGGATTATAGTGCTTATAAGACGGTGGCGGCGTATTTGGGGAAGGACGGGGGGGTGGATAATAAGGGGTTTGATTTGAGGAAGGGAATTACCGCGCCTCCTACTCATGGGTAGGGGATTTCCTTTTGTTGGGTACGATTTGAAGGTTACGGTGGTATTTATAAGCTCTGTGGCAACTTTATGTGAAATAATAGCTTTAAATCTTACACAAAAGTTACCCTTACCGGCTTCCACTTCTAGGGCTACAATAGGTATTATGAAGCTAATATGCGCTCGCCTTATCAGTTATCAGTAACAAAGGCTACTTGACTTCAAAGTCTTCTAGCACCTACACATGTTGGAAAAGCTCTAGAAGGGAATTCAGTTGAAATACACTACGGCTTCGCCTAGTTTAAAACACAATACACCAGGTACTAAATATGTTGTTGTGAATCACCTATAATTATCGATAGGTATTACTATCGGGTTTGATACGGGGTCAGAGCGGACGGGAAGACGGATACAAATATGGTAACACTGGATATCAAGTCCTCTAAATAGGTAGGTATTTACAAACAGCTTCGCTTTAATATTGCAGCCTGGCCGCTGGCCTCGCGTCGCCGGATAGTTCAGCAGCAGCCCTCGTCTCCGGCATCTCCGCAGGGTGTAGACCACGATTCCAATAACTTGGCAGTTCCTGCGGCGCTGGTGGCACTCCGCTATAATACACCTTATCGTATTGGCTTCCCTCGGTTTCGTTGCGCGGCGCGCCTGGTGCCGGTGCCAATATCTCACCTCGCGCCTTTCGCCGTCGCTTCCGCCAGAACATTAAAAGGCCCATGAGCATAGCTAGCACGACAACGGGCACAGTCACGCCGATAGCAACCGTTGCGCCTAGGGAAAGCCCTGAGCCGGGAAGGGGAGGCGTCTCCTGAGTGGGTAAGCTTGTCGGCGACGGGCTGGATGTCGACGCCGGCACGCTGCTAGGGAGATCGGTGGTCTGGTGAACCATCCGAACGCCAAGCGCGTTGATGCCATCGCCCCCCGACAAGGTCTTGAACATCCGCGACGTGCTCCCGCCGCTCACCTGGACAACCTCGATGGGAATGCGCGAATTCCCCGCGGTCCACGTGCAGTACTGGTTTACCCAGCCTCCATCCAGAGTCGCCGGGTCGACGCAGGACATTTGAATGGACGTGCCTCGCGTGGGACAGCAGGTGTATGTCGTGATCGAGCTGGCGCCATCGCTATTGCTGCATGCTGTCCAGTACCCGGAAGGGCAGGCGATTCCAGGGGAAAAGAAAGCGGTCGGCGCCGAGTTGAAGCCGCTGGGTAGACACGATTTTGTTTGGTCGTCGATGAATAATATGTTGGAATTCCCCACGTGAATGTCGCTGCACACCGAGTTGGTGGCGGTAAAGGTCGTCGTGAGCGGGATGCGGGGGAAGGAGGTAATGGTAAAAGGCGTGTAGGTCGGCGTCCTCGAGGTCGTCGAAGATTTGGTCGACGATGTGGCCGTTGTTGTTGTCGCGTCCGCCATTGTCGGTGCTTCGCTGCTGGCATGAATTTATCAGCGGAATGGATCAGAGCCAAGGACACTGCAGAAGCAGGATGATCAATTGCGGGAGGATGGCGAGAAACTCGCGCGATACCACCGGCTTCACATATGAGCCGTTAGGTCATCTCATAGCACTGCCCGATGACCCCCTGACCGCATTACGGCATCTATGATTCCTAAATCCATGGCTCAGGGGCTGGGGAGGCACCGTGGTTCTGAAGTGTTGAACCCCCTCACCACACGCCCAGAACTTGGGGCTAGAGGCTGTGCGGCGGATCCGCTCCACCACACAGCCCCTGGAATGGGCGGTTGCAGTGGTCGCATTTCTCGACAAGGTGGATGCGGAGCTGCGGTTGGCCACCTCGGACTTTCCTAAATTGACCCCCCAGCAAATAGCAGACTGTGGATCCGTAGATCCAATGCAAATCCATACGAGACACAAAAATACCGTCCAAAAGCCCCCCCCCCCTGGCTGACAGGCAGGGCTAAGACTTTTCCACGGATCGAAAAAGTCGTAGGCCGGACCGACGATGGAAGTTGAGCTTTATCGCTCTCATGACGATTTCAATAGTTCGGCGCCTTGTGAACCCGCCAAGACTCTCCATCCACGTCGGGTTCTGCAACCTGCGGTGGGTGCACTTGCCGCTCAACATGCAGACGTAACCCAGACCATGCGCTTGCAACACTGCGATTGCACCTGCATCTTTCCATCATCACACTAGATTCGCCCTCACCATGTTCTACACGATCCCGATCGGACGGCCTCAGGCTAGCCTCCAGGTGGGTGGATCCGATTTGTCCTCCCACACTCAACATCTTGTATAGGAACTCGACCACGACTCTACCGCCGCCGTCCATGTTATAAACCATCACCTCGGAGTCTGAGTCCTCGACAAACGCCCTCACACAGCCCCAGGGCAGCGTCCACGACAGCAACGACTCCAACACCTCCTCACCGACATCCCGGCCGACATCAAAATCGAATCGTCAAAATGACCTCCCCAGCTTCTCCCCGCCAACAACCGCCCTCCTCCTGGCGCTCCCACCCACGCTTCATAATCCTCACCATCGCCACCGGCCAATTCTCCGACCTCTTCCTCTTCAGCATGCGCGTCCCCCTCCTCCCCTACCTCATCCGCTCCCACCTCCCGCAGGTTCCCGAAGCCGAAGTTCAATCCCGCGTAGCAACCCTCCTCGCCTCCTTCGGCCTCGCCCTGCTCGCCGTAGCCGTCCCAGCGGGGTGGCTTGCGGATCTGCACGAGAAGTGGAGGGGCCGGCTGTACCTGGGGGGACTGGCGGCTTTGTTTTGGGCGACGGTGACGTTTTATACGAGTAGGGAGTTTGGGATGATGGTGGGGAGTCGGGTGTTGAATGGGGCGAGTGCGGCAGTGCTGTATGCGGCGGGGTTTGCGATGGTGGCGGATGCGGTTGGGCCGGGGGATCTGGGGAAGGCTTTTGGGACGGTGAGTCTTTTTTTCTCAAGTTGTTGTTTTGTTGGTGCTACAGATGGGGTTGAAAAGGGGGGCGGAAGGGGACTGACTGATTGGTGATTGCAGATTCGGTCGATCGTTGCTGTCGGGGATCTTGTCGGACCTCCACTCGGCGGTATCGTCTTCGCGCGCTGGGGCTTCGATGGGATTCTCAATGTCAGTCTGATGGTGTTGGCGGTCGACTTGGTGCTGAGGCTGTTGATGGTGGAGAGGCCGAGGAACCTGGCGAGGCTCAGCGATACGAACGGCTCGATCAGCTACGGAATGATCGAGTCTCGGCAGCCCTCTTCTGTGTCTAAGAAACCAGTCGGGTTCAGATCCCCGCTCCCCATACTATTCTGTCTATCGGACTCGCAGCTAGTTGTTGCGTTGGTTCTCGGCTTCATCCAGTATGTCATCCTCGGGAGTTACGACTCGACTCTGTCTCTGGAAGCCAGCACACGGTTCGGCCTCTCGCCTAATGTAGTTGGCGCTGTGTTCCTCGGACTGGCAATTCCTGTGCTGGTGTTTGCTCCTCTAGCCGGATGGGCAGTCGATCGGTTTGGGCCGCGGAAGATAGCCACGATCGGATATGGCTGTTTCGCACCAGCACTCGCCGGCATGGTCATCCCTACACGGGATTTCATGAGCGGACCATTTCCTCGCTTCCCAACCTTCTTCGGTTTCTTGGTCCTGCAAGGGGTGTGCGTGGCCTTGGTCTCAACCCCAGGCGTGGTGAAGGCCAAACAGGCGGTCGAGAAGGCAGTACAGGCAAATCCTCACAGATTCGGACCACACGGAGCGATGGGTCAGATGTTCGGCCTGAACACACTTGTGTCTAGCGCTGGCTTGCTGACGGGAAACTACTGGGGCGCTGTCCTGACACAAGCCTTTGGATATTGGTTTATGAGTCTGGGACTCGCAGGCTTGTGCGTCCTGGCAGCATTTCTCGCATGGACATTCTTCTCCGACGTGCAAGAGAAAGAAGCGAAACCTGCTTCGGTGGTTTGATGAAGGCACAGCAAAAGTTCGGTGGACGCCGTTGTTGCAAAGTTGCATGGAACTTGGACTTACATCCTATTTTGCTCAACACAACAGACATACCGGTATGATTAGTTGATTATGATAGCAGACAGGAATCTCATCACATTGCCCACGCCTCACAAACTGAACTTCTCCCCGTCCTTCTTTGTCTTCCAGCGACGGTTCAGCACGTGGTACTGGATGTTCGCAACAACATACATGACCAAAGAGAACGACGCAAGAGCGAGAATGATGGTCCATCCGGTCCGGTAGAGCGGTCGGTCCTCTTGCTGGAAGATCTGGCTGCCGACAATGCCTGACGTGTTGACCGACATGATGAGAACGGCCATCGTAATTGACCGTTCCCCAGATGTGTCGGTGTTTAGGGCCATCCAGGAGCCGTTGACGGGATCTATTATCAGATATTATTAGCTTCTTCGTTATCTCCGCAATCCGGGAGGCTGTAAGCACATACGCCAGTTGGACGAAAAGATAATTCCAAGCGTGATGAACGCAAACCGTAAGTTTGGATTCTTAGAGTCGATGAGCAGGCGATTGCCCAGCTAGAAAAGTAACACCGTTAGTTCAATCTTGTCATAGGTACTTAGGACTCAAAGAAGGAAAAGCATACCGTAGCCCCCAGAACAACACCAACTCCAATGTCACCATCGGCCCTCCCTTCCCGATCCGATCAGAAATCATTCCTCACGCAATATTCGACAGCAGCAATATCCACGCTCCAATCGACGTCAGCGCATTTGCTCTAAGCCTATCAAACCCAGACGACACCGCCAGCGACGGCGCATACGCCATCATCAGCGCTGACGGTGCAAGTCCGCAGATCGTGAGGAGAATGTGCGCCAACAGCCTCCAGTTAGAGAGGGCATGCTTGAGTTCCGACAGAGAGACGTGTTGTCGGGGCTGTCCTTTGGTGGCGTTGTCGAGAAGAATACGTCGGTGAAGGATGGCTGCTTCGCGGGGGGTGAAGTAGCTGTGGCCGAGGAGCGAGGTGAGAGAGGAGGGGAAGAGGGTTAGGAAGATTATGCCGCCGAGACGCCAATTCCCCTCATGTGTAGACTGCAGATGTTGTCAGCTCGCGGGGAACTCACACGCCATAGGCAATAAGACCGGAGCAGGCGCCGGCTGACATGTTGCCGATGAAAAACCAGGAGAAACGCTTGCTGGTTTCATCTCGCTTGTACCATCTGGTGATGGTGAATAGTCCGGCGGGAATGAAGCCTGACTCGCAGAATCTAAGGGGGAGCAGGGTCAGATGACTAGCAACGAGAGCTGAGAGAGACGGAAGGCATACCCTAGGAGCAGTCGGGTGATCAGGAAGGAGGCGAGCCCTTTCTGGAAGGTTTGGAATGTGGCGACCAGCCCCCTGTTTGGAAAGGTGTTAGATTAATATCCAAGCGATAGTGTCAAAGTTTGTATGACCTACCACGCGATGATTTGTGTGCCGATCTAAATAGTCGGGCTAGTTCGGTATAGGATCAAGTTGCTGGGAATCTGTGGCATGTGTAAGCTATTGATTCTGTAAGGAAAAAGAGCGTATCAATCCTCACCTCGAGAAGCACGATGCCCAAAGATAGAAGCTGCTGGCTGACATTGAACTGGTTCTGTGTGATACCCACATCCTCAAGAAAGTAGTCGGTCAATGCGTTGCCGCTTTGCCAGGTTGCCAGCTTTATAACTCGGTTCATTCACGGAGAGGTGCCAGAGAAGGAGGGCAAAAGCCATACATGTTTCCTCTATCGAGCTGCAGCACAAAGAAGCCCATGATCAAAAGGGGCATCACAAGCAAGTCGATTCTGTTCAACAAGGTCAGCAATTTCCACATCTCCAGGCATGAGTAGGTACCGACCTCCTAACCAGTGCCTTCTCTTCCTCCTCAGTCCATGTAAAGTCCTCATCATTGCTGGAGCCATCCCTGCTCTCGACCAAAGCGGTCTGCTTCTCCGCCATTGCGTAATTCAAATCCCGCTGGTGTGTTACACGTCGATAGGCGAGAAATTCCAAGGGACCAGTAAGCAGCATATACGCAGATCCAAGACACGGCAGAAAAAGGGGCCGAGAAGAAAGCTGGGAACGAGTGCAGGACAGCTTTGATTGCGATTCCGGCACAGCACTCCTTAAATACCTCTGTATTTTCCTGCTGGCCCTTATCACATATCACCCTGCCCATCACACGTGACCAGTCAAAACAGCTAGGTAATTACCTAATACCTAGTACTGTAAGCTGCGACGAATCTGGGCACAGAAAGTCCTTTTCCGAACCTCACACTCGCGACATTGCTCACCCTGGCACATGGAGTACCTGGCAGAAAGAAGGGGGTTCTGGCCTTTGGCCAGATCTGTGGATTTGTCAAGAGTAGCCATCAGCCGAGCTTAATCGTAACACTCCCCGAAGTCAAACCAGACGACGAAGCCGTAACCACAATCTCCCCCGTCGCCCCTGGATTAGCCCTCACAATACCCAACAAAAGACCTCCAAAAGCCTTCCTCGTCGCACTGGGAAAGGCCGTAAAGTCCGTATTGTCTCCATTATCAGTGCTCACCAGCGCGCCCGGCCCAGACACCGTAAAGGTGATAGAGTTGCTAGACCGGGGGACAGTAAGGCCGTCACTATCAGCCACGGCGACTGTGATGAATGACAGATCATATCCATCCCCGGAAATAGTCGTCCTGTCGGCCGTGACGCTCAACTTGGTCGCGCTGCCCACCGTCTTGATTGTTTCCGTCGCCCACTGCTGCCCATTTTTGTATCCCACGGCCCTGACATTTCCGGGCTGGTAGACCACCTTATCGAAGCGGAAGCGGTACGACGATGCACCCTTCTTGATACGGCCCTGGGAGACGTTGTTGACGAACAGTTCGACCTCGTCTGCCCCGGAGAAGACGTGTATGGGTACACTCTGGCCCGCGCGATCAGGCCAAGTCCAATGGGGCAGGATGTGCACCATGGGATGATCTGGCCTCCACCTCGCCTGATAAAGCCAGAAGCGCTCCTTCTTGAACCCTGCCATGTCGATGATCCCAAACGAGGATGACCTCGGGCTTGTCAGGGGATGGGGTTCGCCAAGGTAGTCGAAGCCCGTCCAGACGAATTCGCCGGCTACGTACGAGTATTTATCCTGCTGGACGAAGGTCTTGTCTGCCGAGTTCCCGAACCCGGCTGCGTAGAGCTCGTACCCGCTGATCTGGTTGTTGACGGTACCTCCCTGGTCGCCGTACGATGCGCTGACGCCCGAGGCGGGTGGGAAGAAGAAGACGCCGCGGGTGCTGACGGCCGCGGATGACTCGGAGGCCCACATCATCTTGTTGCTGTACGCGCTCTTAAAGTTTGGGTAGGCAGACCCGTAATTGCTGCTGCCCATGCCCTCCCCGAGGTAATTAAGACTGACAAGGTCTAGCACATTGGTAAGGGCGCCGGGCCCGACGGCGTTGACCGACGCCGTCACCGGGCGGGTCGGGTCTTCGCCCTTCACATAGTCCTTTAGGGGCGAAACGATGCTGCCGATATTCGCGGCGCCTTGCTCGGGGACTTCGTTTCCGACGGACCAGGCTATCACGGAGGGGTGGTTCCTGTCGCGGCGCACCCAGAGGCGAATATCGGCTTCTTTCCAGTCGGCGAAGATCTTGGCAAAGTCATTGGTGCGCCGGGTTTCTGTCCACGCGTCGAAGATCTCATTAAGGATGAGGATGCCGCGTTGGTCGGCTAGATCAAGAAACTCCTGCGCAGGCGGGTTATGCGAGGTGCGCAGGGCATTGCAGCCCATCTCCTGCAGGATCTCCATCTGACGCTCGGCGGCGCGGACGTTGAAGGCTGCGCCGAGGGAGCCGAGGTCGTGGTGGTTATTGGTGCCTTGAATCCGCACTGCCTGCCCGTTGACGAGGATGCCCTTGTTGGCATCGTAGGTGATGGTGCGGATGCCGAAGGGGGTCTGGTACGTATCGACTACGGACTCGGCGACAGAGACGGTCGTGATGGCGACGTACATGTTTGGCTTTTGGCCTGGTGCGGGGCCCCAGAGCTTCGGGTTGGTTACGGTTGCAGAGCCGGCGGTGGACAAGTTACCGTTGGCTGGCACCGTCACGGACGCCTTTGGGATTGCACCTATGACTTCGGCGCCGGGTTGTTGAGTTGCTGGGTTCCAGATGCGGATTTCGGTTGCTACGTCGACTGAGCTGCTCGCAGACCCACTATTCTCTACCTGCACTACCAGGCTGACGTTTGCAGACGAGGTTGAGGTAGATGACGTGGTGATGGAGGTGCCGTACTGGGCCACGCGCGTCGACTTGACCTTGTTCAGCCAGACGTTGCGATAAAGCCCGCCGCCGGGATACCAGCGTGAATTATCATTAGGGTTATCCAAGCGGATAGCCAAGATGTTATCATCACCTAAATAGCCCAGAGTCAGCTTTCGCAAGCGGCTAGGATGGAGTTGTCCTGTAGCCTACCCGTCTTCATGTACGGCGTAAGATCAAGCCGGAACGAAGCATAGCCAAACGGCCAACCCCCAACAAGGTTCCCATTGAGCCACACAGCCGCATAGCTCATGGCGCCATCAATATCCAGCAAAAAAGACAGTCCCTCCTCGGAAGCGGCGCGGCTTATCTTGCGGCGATACCACCCGACACCAAAGGAGGGCAGTGTGGCCATTTCGGTGCCGACATTGGGGGCTCGGAAGGGGCCCTTGATGGCCCAGTCGTGCGGGAGGGTGACGGCATCCCAAGAAGAATCATTGAAGCGCAGCTGGGTGTAGTCGATGTTGCTGCCCGGGGCGGTGCCGGAGGGGCGGGAGAACTTGGTGCTGCCGCTGATGAAGTTGTTGGCGGCGGGGAGCATGTATGGCTTTAGGTTGCTGTAGGAGAGGGAGTCCGGGTTGGAGGCGAAGCGGTTGAAGCGCCAGCCGGCGTTGAGGCTGGTGCGCGCGCGGCTTGGGGCCGAAGAGGCAGAGCCCGTCAGCAACAGGAGGGTCAGGAGGAGGAGCATCGGGCTGGCGCTGGCGCTGAGGCGCCGTATTATGCGTGACATCTGGACAAAACCGGACAGAGGCAGCTCGAGTTCCCGTCCGCCTGCTCCAGGCACATTCTTCCTGTTAGGATCTCGGCGGCGCGCTTCATCTTTTGTACCCAGCCGACGGCCTCAATCTGCATGCCACATTTATTGTTACCTGGTAGGTGGAATACACATTTGCGCAGCGCCCGGGCCAAGATCCGCTGTCATTGGGTCGCAAATCGGCTCATCGTCCTCTTAAGCTTTACACAAAAATTATAAAGCTCTTGATTACCGCGCCGGCTAAAGATCGGTAGGTGGCTTCCGTTCTTCTGGACGATGCCGAACCGTTCATACCTGACGAAAAGCGGCCGTTCCAATCACAAGCCAGACAATAACGCGATTGCTTTGGCGCCCGAATCATAAGCCAGACGATAAAGCGATTCAACGAAGCTGGGCAAGTCCACCGCTTCCACAAAGAATTTCGCACCTGTAAGACCGATTGGTCCTAAAGTTTAGTACCAGAATACTACCTACGTACTGTCCTAGGGATTAGACTACGATTCTACGTGCTATCCCCTAATATGTAAGGTACCAGTATATTCCAAAAACGTAAACACTACGGGTGGCATCGAAAGGAAACTTTAGCGTAGGTAGGGGACTGAAAATGCTCTTCTGAGGCTGTACAGTGGCGAAGTATGGGATCGCCCTAGCTCAGGGAACAATCAAGGAATGCTCAGGACAAATCAGTCACATTTCAGCCCAGCCCAGGACTACGAACGAAAAAAGGAAACCTCCGGATGGCTCGGAGCATATTTGAAGGCTTTTTTCGCTCGGATGGGCTCAGATGGAAATGTTCCCCACTATAGCCAATCAGGCCAATCAGGGGGCGCGCAATCCGGCTAATGGGCTCAGATGGCGAAGAGGAGAAAAACCCTCCTAATCTAAGGCTCAGATCACTTTTTACAGCGGTTTACAGTGGTCAGTGCCTATTTTACAGTGGTGTTGGCTCCAAAACCTTAAAAACGCCTCTTGGTTAGTCATCTAAATCTGAATAAATCGGAATGGTGCCAAAGGAACGCGGCCCAGATCAATCACTCAGATTAGACTTCAGATCCCGGTCTGAAGGTGGGGATTTGGCCATCAGCCAGTGCCCTCCAGTCGGCCATCAGTGGCTGATGGGGGTGCGATCTGAAAGCCAATCTGAGCCCTCCATCTGAGCCCTCCATCTGAGGAAAGGAACGTGCCCTAAGCCCAACTAGTAGTCCAATCGCCATAGAATACCCATAGAAGCCAAACTCATTCCATTTTCTTACTTAGCACTTTTCGTCCGCCTATGTCTCGATGATTTCTAGCTAGGGGTCTAGATCTCGTGACCCAGTTACAGCTTAAAACGAGAAAGCGCTGTTCTGACGGCCGAATCCGGCTGACGCGCATCGCCATTTTTAGCGTCCTTGACATTTAGGTGCAGGTTATCACAAGTAAATTGTTAGCCTCTACCCCAGTTAGGCTTAGCGGGTTCCAAAATATCTGTGCTCCTCCGAAGCCAACCTTAGCTTCAAACTTTCTTCCCACAACAAGCAGCTTTCTTCCCACAAGCAGCTTTCCCCAAAAAGCATCAATTCCTACAAATTCTGCACCGTACTCCCACCCTGCCCACGAGACTTTTTAAATTCAGAAATTGTTCACCGCCTGAAAACCCGCGTTGTATGTCGACACTTCTCTACCACCGTCACCCCTACACTGCCGCCGTCGCCCCTGCCGCGGGACGAGTCCACAAAGCAAGTCGCTCAAGAGATACCTTGCCGAACTGCCACGGCCATTGGTCGTGGCTCTTTTCTCTGAGGAATTTATTCCTCAGTTGATAAATTGGCTTGGGTGAACTGACGCGGCTGGACAAGTCCACACGCACCCGACCTAGCCCCCGGTTTGAAGTTAGCATCATCTAACACCATGGAGCCCTCTCAGTCGAAGTTCTTTGGCAATGGCGGGATCATTAGCTGGAAGCCTTGTCTAGAGGCTGAGTCTCAGGCATCGTCCCAGCTTTCTGATCTGCCGTCAGAAGTATTCCAGTCGCAGGATTCCCAACTTTCCGAACCGCCAGCGGAAATAACCGACTCGTGGTCCCCGGGCTCTGATTCTGAATTTCCATCGACAAATGAAGAGCTCAAACGGCGGTTTATCGCCTTCATTCACCAAAAAATCCGGGTCTGGAGGGGCGACTCCCACTCCGACGATGAGTATCACGAGTCTAGCCGAGTCGAGCGAGGAGATGCGATAAGGCATCTGAGCGGCTTATTAGCCGTCGCCTATGACCCAACTTCCGCACTTAAGGCCACTAATCTTAAAGCAGTCAAAGGATTCATGTCTGAACAAGGGCTTGAAGAGCTTGACCGCGCATTCGAGATGTACCTCCTCACCTACCTATCGATCAACCAACGCATCGAAAAGCTATGGAAAGAGAGGGTACCGAAATATAAGAAACTGGAAAGCGGTACCAATCGCGCTATCGGAGGAGACAGAGGTGGAGCCGAAGAGGAGGACCAGGAGCGCGATGATGACTCGCCACATTCGAGCGCCGCGAAGCGACGCAAAACTACGGCTACAAGAGTGACGCAGGCTAATACGACTAAAACGTCAGCGGATTCGCGCGAAAAGAAACATACGGATGCGCAAACGACCGTCAAGGATTGGTATAACGAGATGTGCGTCCTCACTGGCGGCACCGTGCAAGTTGAAGGTGCCCACATCTTCGATGTCCGCGCCATCAACCGACTGCGTCCGAATGAGGAGGCGATTTCTATTTGGGACATGCTGAAGACCTTCTGGCCACTCGAGAAGCTTCGCGCTCTTATGGTCAAGGGGAGCCAAGATCGGAACATCATCCCGTTGAGGCTTGATGCACATCGATTCTGGGACAAGCATATGTTTGCGCTTCGGCCTATACCACACCGGACCGATCCAGACCATCGCCTATACTTACAAATGGTATGGCTTGATAACATTATTGTCGAAGGCAACCTCGTCAATAATCCTTGGAATCATCAACAGCGTGGCACAATCACGGATTTCCGCCGTAGCGTTGATGGCTATACCTTCGCTATTATGCACGGTGATGTCTACGAACTCGTTACGACCGACCCCGAGAAGCGCCCATTGCCAGACATTCACCTACTACAACTTAGATTTGCAGTCCAGAAGCTGCTAGGTGGAATGCGCGCTGCTGGAGCTCTAAAAGATATATTCCACGGCCCCCCGCCCGGAGATATTGCAACTCCAGTCCCGGATCAAGTGTATATGCCCGACATCTGGGAAGAACTCATCCAAGATGCAAAGGAAGCAGGTGTGCTCACTGCGGATGCGGCGAAACGTTGGAGGCGTTATGTTTTAGAGGACGCCTACGAAAAACACCAAGAAGGAGTCGAACGGAACGCCCAGTGGATGGCTGGGTGGGATATTGTGCGACGGGGTAAATAGGTGGAGGACAAAGACGGACACGACAGTTAGGGATCCCGTGTCCCGACCAACCCGCCTCAAACACCGACAAAACCGCCTCGGATCCCCGCACAGCGGGAAACACTGTCCCCTCGGCCTGCACGGAGTCAGATGGGTACTTCAAGTCCTGGGGCCGGGGCTGGGAAAGTTACTGAGCTCATTTCGAGTATGTCGCGGATGGAGTTACAGCCCGTGAACATAGAAAGCGCTAGCCAAAGCCAGTCAGGGCCTTCCATGAAGGAGAACGAGCAACCAGCGAAGGATTAGCCTGGTTTGGTCGGTGAAATATGGTCACCACGTTATGGAGAAAGGTGGCGTGGAGGGACATGTGTTATCTGAGCAGAGTTACGTAGCTGGGCAGCATGTACGAAAATGTTGCCACTATTCACTTTTCTGCTTTCCCCGGAAGGGTTTGATGATTCAGTGCAGTGACTCGACACCTAAGTAGCATGACGACTTCATCGATTGGAGCCGCAAGATATCACTAATCTCGCCCAAAGGCCCAGCCATAAGTGCCAGGAAAGGTCGGGCGGCCGGGCCAGTATGGTCGTTGGCGATTCCACTACCAGTAGTGTGGACAGAGCGGCACTGTGATTGGTTGGACCATCCTGTCTCAAACCTTCACTGACTGGAGACACTGTGTTCTCGGATTCAGTGCCCAAAAGAATAGATGGACACCATGTGTCAGTGATTTTGGGAAGTGCCTAACATATTGTGTTGAGTTTTATCCATGACAACTTCAATAAGCCATGGTGCTCATTGCGGTTCTACAGGTATATATATATAAACTAAAGATTAATCGCTGTTAATGTTTCATGTCTCTGGCGGCTAAAATCATAAGTAAGTTCTTAACCCTATCATTACAAGTATTCGTAAACTCCTGCCGTTACTGATACTCCCGCCTCTATTCCGCCGCACTTCCATGTGGATCATTCGCCTTTGGATCTCCCTCCCTACCCACTCCCACGAGCATTATGGAGCCATCACCGCCGGCGGTGCATAATAACCCTGTAACGGAGGACCCCCCGTCCCGGCCGCGGGAGGGGGAGCCCTTGGAGCCACCGCATAATACCCCTGAAGCGGAGGAATCGCCGGGTTGCCAATGTTTTCTGTAGCAACTCGAGGGATATAGCCCTGATGGTACGCGTTCGGCGGTTGTACCGCCATCGATATCGGTGCGGGCAGGTACCTATCAGTCCTCCTGAGTGATCTGAAGAGGTAAACGCAGATGGCGATCATGAGCAACACGAGGAGGCCGATGCCTATGTAAACGAAGACGCGCCAGACTAGACTTGGGTCGGTTTCTCGCGCCGCTAGTCTTCTCGGGGGGTCTTGGGGGGTTTGGTTGCGGGGCGTTAAGTTGGCATCGGCATCGGCATCTGCGCTTGTGAGGGAGCTCAGCGCTGCCAATAGCAGTATTGACGGGAGCATCCTGTGCGTCAGTTATGGGCGAGGTTGTGAAATGGCGAGCATGACTTCCACGTCAACGATGGAATTGTTGGACAGAAAAGAGCGGTGGGTTCGCAGTGACTCAAATAAAATTGAAAAGCTCGTGTTCTGACACTGCGCCGCAGTTCAGCATTGGGAGGACCGGAATTGGGTCCCGGATAGGGCTGGAGGAAGCAACTACACGGCCCAATGACATCTGGCTCCAATGGCGATTTACCCCCGTTACTTTGCCGCATATATTTCCGGGACTGAACGGTGGCCTTTCGCCAATCAAAAGAGGACTCTATTGCTCAAACTGCGCCTCTCTTGGGTTTGTGTGCATCCAGTCTCGAATGATTAATTTCCATTCCGTTTGGCAACCGTTCAACCTTGAAGGCCCAGCCCCCCGCATCAGAATACGATCGGTGACCGCCGCCCGCACTAAGCAGTAGCTACGCCACCATTTAGACTCGTTTGTTCCCGTAATAATTTGGTTTCAGCTTTCGGAATCTTTCCTTTTACCTAAATCAGGCGGTTCCAGCCGCCGCTGTCGTAACAAGGCGCAATTTCTCCTGTTCCACCATCTTCTTGTATTCGACCCAGTCGTCGCTCCTCGGGAACGGTGTGCCTTTCGGAGGAGCGTCAACTCCAAGGAACGAGCACAGCGGAGCCCACCCGTCCTGTGGTTGCCATTCGAGAAACTTCCGTCCCTTGCCGAGTTCCCTGACAAGCTTGTTATGCTTCTCGAAAAATGCCCGGCCAGTCGCTGCGAAGTCGGTCCCCCAGCAATGCTGGTGATATTTTCTTGAGAGGACCGACATTGGCGACGAATCATCAGAAGCCCTGGTCTTTTGCAGGTGGACAAGTGTGGACTCCATGGAATCGTACCACTTATCCTCAGATCTGACAGACAGAATGATCAGCGCCTCCGGATACGCTGCAGCGAGCTCGGCTGGGAAGATGGCGGCTGGGTAGTCAGCCACACCCTGCCGTTCCATCACAGGATACCGTCAGCCTTAGAGTTCTGGGGGTATGCATTGTAAAGACTCAAGACGGACGTCGAAACCAGCCAAGATGCGTTCGAAATCATCTCTTTTCCACCGGGCCCCAATACCTTCAAACTTGGCGTCGACTGCCTCGATCCATAGGGCCTGATGCTTGTTCTTGGCGACCTCGCGCATGTGGTAGATGGGTGATACCCCCAACTGAACCAGTCTTGGCCTTAACGTTAGCAGACCACGTGCAAAGCAGCGGATTTTACGCACCGGTCGGCGAGAGCTGCCGCGGGCTAGTCAGCGAAACACTGTAGGGAGGGAGAGGACATCGCGAATACATTGAGTGCCTGTCCGAGGCAGGCCCAGCACAAGTACCTTCATCCTTGCGGTGTAGTATGGGTATCTCCAATGAGTGACGATGGTGCGTGTCAGAGGTCCTGGGCAGCCGGCGCAAGGGACATTACAGGCGGTCGATCCATTTATAGGTATCTAGCGTAAACAGAAACGAGAGCCCCGTTCAGTTTTCGTGTTTGATCGCCGGCCAGCCTAGGTAGCCAATCCTTCGGGGACTGAAGCGAATCAAAGTCACATTTTTGAATTGGCGCAATTGATGTGAGCGGCTGCGTCCGTGTCAGGTGGACGAAATCGGGCTTGAACTTGAGGTTCCTGCTGGTCGGTGCGGGTAAAGCCGGGCGGATAGGTCACTAGGTCGGTGAAAGGGAAAGCTGTAAGTTTGTCGATGGTCGCATGCTAGACTGAAAGAACGCAGGCTACGTCGAGTGATGCATCACTGAGACTTGGTGTTACTCTGGTATCTTATCTGTCGACCTAGCTTCCATGGGAAGACACTAAAGACGAGGGCCATCCAACAGGGGCAGATGCTGGTGGCCCGTGCACCCTGGTTGCTGACCTAAGACACCGCCAGGTCCAAGCGTGGAAGCTGGATGGACCCTGAATGCAATTCTCACTTTCCCATGCGGCGGCACCAGACTTCAGGTGACAGCAAACACCACCAACGACGCATCGGGCGGTGCCAGTGGCACGTCCTGGTAAATGAACCAGCAACGGGACCCTCTCCATCGGCTTCGGACGACTTCCATCGGCCCGTTAGAGAAATGATCAGCGGCGTTTGAATCGCCTGCCGCTCGCCGCATCGCTTCCAATTGCTGGGGACGCTGGGTTTTGCGCGTCGGTGTCGCTGCAGAATCCCACCCAGCCTGGCGAGCACGCTCGCTCCCTCTCTCTCCAATCCTCCTCATTGTTGTTTTGTGTTATCTTGAGAAATAATGGTGCTCATTTCTCTCGTTGCTCTTGCTCCCCTTTCCCAGAGTTCTGGGGATTGAAACTAGGCGTGGGCGGATTGCGGGCCCTCCCTGAGTGGCCAGGGCAAAACATCCATCTCGCCCGGCATCTCACCCGCGTTTTGCTGGGCCATGCTCAATGACGTAGCCAGCTGCCCGTTCCAAGGTCCTGGCCAAGGCTCCTTGGGCCTCCTGTGTACAGGGACCCTTTATGCCCTTGGGCCTCGCGCGCACAAGACTGGCAAACCAAGCGTCCAATGGCCCAATCCGTCTGCATTGCGTCGCAGCCACCGACCAGCCGAACTGCCTGTACTGGAGCGTCTGCAGCGCGCCGCGTCTCGAGGAGTTCCCTCCCGTCCACCTCACCCCCATGCCACCCTGACCGACCCCGACACCCTTCCTGCAGCCCACAGTGCAGCCACCGCTCGACGACATCGGCCAGCGCTTGCCCGCTCTTCTCCCGGCTCTCCGCTCTCCGCTCCCCGCTTTCAGCTGTGCTCGCCGCGCCCTCCCTGCCCCGACGGCCTTGACGACTGAGCTGCTTCCCACGGGTCTCGGGCCGCCGCTGGCCGTCAGGAGGCCCTTCTTGCTCGCTTGCCCCGTCGTCTATCTGCTCAGTCATCTGCTCGGGTATCCGCCCTTTTTGAGCGCCGACTGGGACACTAGACCAGTATCTTGGCTGCCGAGCACAAGACAGCTAGTCCTGCCGAGCAGAAACTTCCCAGCACCATCCTCAACCCCCTCACGCCCAAGTGCCGATGTATTAGGGGATAGGACAGGACCAGCATTCCGCTAGGGATATCCGGCCTCCGCTCCGGAGAAGATGAGCGATCCTCCTGCCACGCCGGTTGCCTACGCAACCCAGGCCAGCCCCTCTGCCTCACAGTCTCTCGCGAGCCTTCGAAAGGAGAGAGGCGCCATTGCTGCCCAGGTGAGTCGCCGCCGGTCTCTCGTCAGTGAGACCCCTTAGACTGCCGTTGTGTCAACTGCTCAACTGTCCCCAGGCCTGTGATACGTGCCGCAGTCGGAAGCAGAGGTGCGACGAGCAACGACCAAAGTGCGGCACTTGCCAAAAGTTCAAGCTCGAGTGTAACTACCGGGAGCCGCAACCGACTAAGTACGGCCGCCCAACTGACTGACTCTCGTGCCCGACATGTTGAGGGGCTGACGGACCATATCACAGGAAGGACAAAACGCTGGTGGAGATACTCGACCGGATCAAAAACCTAGAGGAAAAGATCGACAATTTGAGCTCCGGGGGCGCCTTCTCGTCGCCGGCCGTACTGCACGCACAGCTCTTAGCTAGCACTCTTGCGCCGGCCACGGTATCCCCTGCCGCCGCCCTAAACCCAGGGCCGCCGCTTCACAACTCCAACTACCACCTTCACGACACTTCTAGTGCTTCGGTATCGTCGGGCAGCGATGATCACTATCAATATGTCTCCTCGGTACACCAGATGCTGGCTTGGCCCGCTATTCAGCAACTCCTTGCCTCTGCGCAACCCAAGATTCCTTCCTTTGACCTTTCCAACGTCGACCGAGAGAGGCCGACTGGCATACTCCGTATTCACAGCCCCCCGAGCCACAGCCTACCAACGAGCACTACATTTACGTCTGTTAGGCCGAGATCTAACGTCGATGCCCGCGGCCCAGCTTCGAGCACCGTACCGATAGCAATATCCGGTCTGACTTGGGACACGATGCAGAGACTGAGCAAAGCCTACTTCAACAGTTTCCATCTCCTGAGTCCCATCCTCGACCGCCACGCTTTCCTTTCCAGCACCATGCCTTCAGTGTTCAACGAAGGGTTCAGTCAAGATATGGCATCTACCATCACGTTTCTGGTGTTCGCCCTAGGAGAGATAGCCTTGGCTGGTGCGGAAGGCCATCCTGTCCATGTAAGCAATGGCAGGCCCAGTGGGGTGAAAGGGGGTTCTAGAGACCATCCGCCCGGGTTAAACTTCTTCAATGAGGCTAGAAGTCGAATGGGCTTCAACCTCACAGAGTGTAGCCTCGAAAATGTCCAGATATACGCTCTAGCAAGGTAACACACCTTCAGTTCTCTTCATAATGCAGTTACTGACTTAATTCGCAGCCTGTACTACGGGACTTGTTTTTATCCGATGGTGCGCCCATCCTTGTAAGAAGTAGGTTCATCAACCCTTCAGTCAGGCTAACAGATACAAGGATCTTTGGAGAATGTCGATGTCCGCATCGCTTGCATGCCAGGCCCTTATTACAAGGTATGAAGTCCACCGCTCTCGGGGCTATCCCCATCGCTGACTTGTCACAGCAACCCGGGCGAGTTGTCATCACTGCGAGGAGATTTGATCCGACGAATATTTTGGCATTGCTCGATTATGGAGACGTATAACAGCCCATCCCCGAGAAGAAGAGCGCCTGTTCAGAACCGTGACTAACTTTCCCAGCTGTCTGAACCTGGAATTCGGATTTGCCCTGACAGGCCTGGAGAAGCTTGAAGCGGTCGTCGGCCTGCCCGACTTCAGCGGCCCCTTTTCAGATGACGACTACATCGCCAACCAAGAGTCGCATTTCCAAGAACACTTTGCCTCTCAGATCGTCTTGCGGCGCCTTCTGGTCGAATTTCACACCATATTAAACCATGGTAAGATCCCGTTCCCTGTTATTTCTGCCCATTGTGTGTTTGGGCAGCTCTTTCCTGATCCTTCACCCACGTCATAGATGTTGCATCGCCGCCGCTAGCGCCCATGCCGCCACTGTTTTCTCAATCTCCCACAGCCGGTACAGCAATTAACCGCTTGACGATGCACCAACTCGCGCTGCAGCTCGAGCAGTGGCGGGGGATGCTACCAGCCCAGCTACGATGGCATGAAGATTCCCCAGGGGCGTTCCCGAATGCCAGCCCCAGCATTTACAGCCCATCGATCTTCTCTACCGCCGGAACTGCACCGCTCTCGCCTACAGTCCCGACTCCACACTCTTCCCGTGTGAGCAGTCCACCGCTCATGTTTACAACCGACCTCCACGCCGCTCCCGCCCGCTATCCTTTCTCCCTCGACGTGCAGGTCGCCCTCCTCCGCTCACGGTATTACTATACCAAATATATTGTCCACCGGCCCTTTATCTATAAAGCCTTACACTACCCGGATACCATGACGCAGGACGATGCGCTCGGCGCCGCTGAATGTCTCAAAGCCTGCCTAAAGTGGCCTGTGGCCATGTCCCCGACGTGCACTCACAAGCGGCTCGTGCCATGTATATTTTTCTTCACGCAGAATCTGTTTGGCATCCTTGTACTGTTGCACCTGTCCACAACGGTGCCGATTTTGCAGCGCATCCGTACCACTCTTTGCGGGGAGCGATTCGAGATGGACGCCAGTGAGACGGTGGGCTTATACTTGGACTGGTTGAGGGATCTAAAGACGGTGGACAGCACGGCTGGGTGGCAGTGGGAAGCGGCTAGGGCAATTTACGGGCTTGATGAGTGAGCTGCTGGTAGATGAGTCAATCCGCATAGAGAAAGAATATCAAAGTGTTATCCAACCAGCCGTGGCATCTGCTCACCCCAAGTGAAACTGGTCAGGCCATCCACAGCTGATAATGCGCGTGTGCAAGGCGACAATAATTCGGACTTTGTAAATGATATCGATCTTGGATAACTCCAGGAAATCCCCCAACCAACTAATATGACAACAGACTGCATCATGAAGACGATATCACAAACTGGGAGGAGTAAGAGTAACGCTAACTCTCAACGCTATTGTACGCTTTCGCTGTGTAGCAAGTCAACGCTGATCATCTTTGGGTCTATCCCAGCTTAACACCTATCTTTAGCAATGTGAATATAGCATTCTAAAAGCGAGGAACAAAAGTGGATATCATTCAGCAAAACTCAACAACAGCGGCAAGTCAAGAGTTCTAGCCAAAGCTCATAAATCATAACTGAAGGGCAGCTTAAAACACTCGACCCTCCAAAGCACTACTACACCAAAACCAGGTGAAAACAAATATTGGCTCCCAAAACGCCGTTTTTCCTCCGAATAAATGCTAACCATTCAATCACTCCCCGTTGATGGGGCTTTGGAGGGCCCCGGCTCAGATGAGCTCTTCTCACCCAGCACCGCCTTCTCGCCACTTGATGTGCTGGCTTCTGTGTTGTTTCTAGTTTGAGGCTTAAGCAAGCCCTCCTCCTTCGTCGTTTGACGGAAATACTGATGCACATCATCGTTCCACTCCTCGTCATCGAGGTCGTCGTGGCCAGCCGCCTCGCCACCAACTTCACGGTCGCGGCGGGAGCGTTCCTTGCCAGCCCACTCCTCACGCATATCTTCAATCTTCTGCTTTAGGTCAAGCTCCGGGTCGTACTGCTTTCCAACACCCATGAGGCGTTCCCAAAGTGACAGATGCGCGGGATGGATGGCAATGCCGTGGTATTCCTCGCTCCTGCCAGTGCGAATGTACATCCACCGGCGCTCCTGCTCCTTGAGGTCAAGGCCAGTCGTGTCGGGCAGCCACAGCCATGTCAAAAGCATGCCTGCAAGCCCAAACCAGGGGACCACGTAGAACTTGGTCTGTGTGTCGATGTAGTTGTAGAGCACAGAGGCGAGAAGCGCACCGGCCTTGCCGATACAGGCGCTGAAGCCGTGTGCCGAAGCGCGAATGGGTGTCGGGAACACCTCGCCGGCCACAAGGAATGTGACGCTATTCGGGCCGAACTGGTTGAAGAAGCTTGACAAGAAATACATGGCCTGGAACGACGTGATACCCATTGGTTGTGTGTAGTAGTGGTAGTGGAAAGCAGGGATGACGAACATGACAAAGCACATCAGGAACCCAACCTGCTGCATCATTTTACGACCGTAGAACTTGTTGTCGATGAGGAGCGAGGCGAGGTAATACCCGGCGAGTGAAACGACAACGTTGATAAGGTTCCAAGTCCAAGTCGTCATGACAGAGCTCGGGTTATTGCTGATAACAGCAATGAACTGGGACTGGAAGAGCTTGTTGCCGTAGAAGAACACGTCGTTGCAGAACCAGCCGCCAGCTGTAGCGAGCAGACGTCCGCCGAAATGGGTGCACGCCATCTTCAGTGACCCTACGTCGTAGCCCGTGATGTTGCTCTTCCTTTTGGCAGCGGCAAGTTGGCGCCCAGCATGTGGCATCTTGTATGTTCGATAATACACCAGCCAAAGAGTTCCGATGGCAGGGATGGCGAACGAAAGCCTGAAGATCCACTGTACAGTAGTAACACCGTACGGCGGGTCGCCGTCGCCGTGGTGAAGGATCAACATCAGGATGATGAGCAAAGCTTGGTTGATGAGCTGGCCCCAGCCCTGCATCAGGAAGGCCATAGTAACCTTGCGGCCGCGGTGCAACCGGTCTTCCCGGGTGGAGAGTTTCCCGGCAGAAACGGCATTCTCCATCGACGACGTTGCGGTAATGGGATATTCACCACCAACACCGAAACCTGGACGAGAGAAACTCATTAGCGACTACTGTGCGACCGATCCGATTATAGCAGGACACGGCTTACCATAGAAGAACAGAGACCATGCGTAGCAGATGACCCACCCATTCAGGTCGAGTCCCCAGCTCGCAGTAATCATGAGCAAACCAACGAACATGATGGCCGCGTCCTGAATAAGGCCCCAGCGACGGCCAATCCAGTCTCCGATAACACCAACGGCCAGCTGGCCAACCATGATGCCGATAACTTCGAGGTAAGTCACCGAGGCAATCCAGTTACCGCTACATTCGGTCCGGTTCTTGCCCCAGCACTGGGGCCAGGTGGCAGCGAACAGTGGCTCGAGATTTCCGATGCTGAAAAGGACGTAGCCCTCAAGGCCAAGTCCCGCGCCGGGCAGCACCGCGTTACGGAAGTACCAGGACAGGGGGCTCAGGGGGTCCTCCTTCATCATGCGACCAATGCTCATCAGCTCCTGCTTGGCCTCCTCGTTCTGCGACTTGTTGACAAAAGCAATACGCTTGCGCAGCGGGAGATCGGCCCAGTAGGTGCCATCCGGGGTGTAGCAGTCGTCCGGATGCGTCAGGTACGAGAAGATTGCGCGCTCACTGTCGGTGGTCAAGTTCCCGTCGCCATCTTTGGGGTAGTGGGCGTGCTCATCGCCCGTCTCGGGACCATGGGGCACAGGGAGAATACCGGGCGTCGGATCATGATGCCGATGGTGGCGGGATGGGTCTGCCATGGGTGGTGGATGTGGTTGCCCTCGTCCGGATGGGTTTGGTCTGCTTCGTTGTCTTGTTTTTTGTTCTTTTTGGGAAAAGGGTGAGAGGAAAGGAGACGGACGCGACCGTCTATGTAGGCGATGGGGATATGGTAGGGAGGGGAGGGGGACAGAGGGGGACAGAGGTAGAGGGGCAGGGTCCTCAAGGTCTCAACGAAGTGCTAGGACGAGACGAATGTTAAAAAAGGTTAACCGGTCGGAGCGCCTCTCAGGTCTTGAGCGGGTTTAAATGGCGCAGGTAAGTGCATGCCATCAGCTCACAGCTGCAGATGTGGAGAGAAACACTGGGAGATGGTGAGTGGTGAGTGGTGAGGATGGGCGGAAGGCACGATGATACCTACACACGATATGGACGGGATTACAAAAGAGGCAAGAGGGCACGCGAGCCCTCAGAAAACCTGCGGGACGGCCAATCACTTTGCGTTCCTGCACCAAAGGCACTTCTAGACTTTGGTTTAGGTTGGTTCCTGCGGTGGCACGAGGATTGGAGGGTGCGTAGCGCTATGGAGTCATAAAAAGGGTCCCTGGGTCCCCCCTCGTCTCGCAAGCTCGAGCTCAACGACCGACCTGAGCTGTCCAGGAGCCGTGGGGAGCCGTGCGGCGGGCTCCTGCTTCGCTCCGCCTTCCGCGTCGCCACTGTTAGGACAGGCCCACGCTCTTGATAACCCAATAGGCCAACCGGCCAGCAAGGGTCTCGATGTGCTCCGTTCGCGTGACCCATCTTTGATCGGGTTGTTACGTGAAGATAGGGCGCGCATACGGCGGAACCGCGCTCGAGATATCATGGAAGTCTCCGACGTTGCACCGCAGCCGCCAAATCATGGGTTGCACACGCGAAATCCCCCGATGACCGGACCATCGGGGGCAAAAGGCAAAGAAAGGCGAAAGCGGCGGCGGCGAGGTACCTGATCTCCGCCTAGGCTGTCTGGGATATCCCGCACCTCGCCGACTGATCCGAGTCAGGCCAGTGAGGTTGGCCAAGCAAAAGCTTGTACCTATTGTCGTTGAGCTTGATCGATCTCGGATTGCGGGGGGCCAAGATCCAGAATGCAGGGTTGCATTCGAGAACCCGCTAATCGGCACAGCATTTTGTGCACCTCGGCAGGGCGACCAACCAATTGCGCGCGTCATTCAGCCCACGTGTGTTGGTTCTGGGCTAGGAGTCGTCAGATCCCTGATTTTTTGAATTGGCGAGCGCCCATGTCTCGTCACCCACTTAGCGCAGCCACGATGCTTAACTAATCGCCGAAGCTTGAGCCTCACGGCTTTCCCGTCACGTTGAGGAGATGGAGACCAAAACTTTGAAGACCATGATATCTCGTACGTAAGATGATAAAAAGTCAGTGACATCCAATCTGCATTATCAATCGCAATGCAAATGTTCCCAACCGGTTGTGTTAAATGCTGACATTCATCCAAGACACCACCGTGGGGAGCAACCCACTCACCAATATGTGCGGTTCACACACAGGCAGTGGGGAAATCCTGGAGATAGGTATCCCCAAAACTTCATGGAAGGGCCAAAAAGATTTGGGACATGTGAGGCTCGAACTCACGACCTTTGGATTACTCTGATGTCTAATCAGATCATATTATGAGACCAACGCTCTACCAACTGAGCCAATATCCCAAGCGGTGTTGCATATGTGATAGTGTTGTTAATTCAGTCTGACAATGTGTATTCGGGTCATTTTATGCCTAAATAACCGCCTAACTTGAACTGCCCCTTCATCTCACATTTCTCGCATGCCTCGTACGTCACCACGTCCACCACAGATCCAGAAAGATAGCTCTGCCAGTAATATCTGTATACAACACGAACCGAATTGTGTGTCCTTCTTGGCAACCCTCTGCCCCACCAGGTCAAGGGTTGCGTTGCAAGCCCAGCCAAGCATTAGTATGAGGCGAGCAATAACTAAAGAAACATCTGGAAAAAAGAGACATTTGAGTGTGGAGCAGCGCTTATGAAGATCCCGTATAGAGCCCAACATAGACAAAGCAGCCGAGCAGAAGCGTTCCGCAACAATAAAAACAAACAAAACCATCTTGCCTCCCCCATCTCCCCCGCTCCTGAAATAACCGCCGGGCTAAACAATGCTTCGTTTCGTTACGAGACCTTCCGTAAACGCCGTCGATCCCTCTGCGCTGCCAAATGAGCACGTCCAAATGAGCACGTAACAGAAAGTGTACAAAGGAAATGCTGATGATGCAATCTCGGCCTAAAGCCGTCCCTAAAACGCCTCGCTGAGTTGAGAGTACAAGAGGAAAAGAAACTTGACATGGAAAAACGCGGGTGCGCGTGTAAATGGCTGAATCGAGCCATGGTAGACGCTCGATATGCTTCGGATCAAATAGCGCCAGGGAAGGGCGAAACAATGTCCCTTCCAGCCGATTTTACGGGTGGTCGGGGAGTGGGCTCCTCGTCCTCTGAAATACCGCGTTCGGGAACAGCGGGCGGACGAGGGGTTTCGTCGGTATCGACCTCTTCACTACCACCAATGCCCGGTCGTAGTTCGGGCGGAGTAGTGATGATGACCGTCGTGTCCGCCTCATCGTCGGGCAGATATGGTGGAGGTGTAGTTGGATCTGACATCGTCGCAAGCCGGGGAAATTCCATCTTCAACTCCTGATTCGGTGTGACTACTTGAGTCGTCGGCTCTGCTGTTCCAGTGCTCTCCGAACCACCAGCCATGACGCTGTCATGGCTGTTCGCACGCATCATTTCGATTCCGAGCTTAGACGATGGTAGTGCTGACTTGCTGCGATAATGCTGCGACGAGGACGGTCCGGAGTTGCCCTCACAGCTCGTCCGGCCAAGCTCATCATCCTCATCGTCTGCAGAGTCAACGCTTCCCTCGTTTCTGCGCTTCTCAATAGACTCCCTCTTGGCCTTGAGCTTCTCCAGAGACCGCTGAGGCGCTGGCCCTTTAGCGCGGGACATGGAATGCTCCATCTGCCCCGGGGCTGACTGTTGCGTAAGGAGTTGCGGATGCGTCGGCGATTTCAATGGGTCACTTGGGCCAAGAAGAATCTCCTCAGGTCCGGAGATGCCGAGACCACCCTCGTCCCAGTCCCCGGTGGCTTTTCTGCTGATAAGCACAGGGATGTCGTCTGTGGCAACCGATTCGGAGTCTCCAAACAAACTTGAACTTATCGAGTCTTCGCGGAAGCTACTACTAGATCGGTGCGCATACCCGGAAGAGCCAGAGGTTGGGCTATCCTCAAGTCTCAAACTCTCCTGTCGCAGACCAGAGGGTATGGGGTGTGGGAGTGATAAGGAGAGCGAGCCGTGCTGGCTCGGCGACGTAGGCTTCCATTGGCAGAGCGTGCCGAGCACTTCCGTCAACTTCGAGGAGCTGATAGGCTTCTCAATAAGCGAATCAAAATAATGAGGCGCTTGGAGCTCTTTCAAGTAAGCTGTGATTGCGACGAGCGGGGTGTGTGAGTTTGTGTTCTTGGTCTCGCGAATCATCCGAGCGACGTCGGCGCCGTTGATTTGCGGAAGCTTGAACTCCATGAAGATAATGTCAAATTTGATATCGCTCATGGAGTATCGGACAGCCTCAGATCCTGTAGTTGCCGAGATGGTTCTGCACCGCAGTTTCTCCAGCAGCTTCTCCATCACCATGCGGGAGACTGGATGATCTTCGCAAATGAGAACATCTAGGGGACGGAATGCTGGGCCATCGATGGCGATCTGAGACATTCGGCGTGAACTTTGGCGACGCCGCTGGACTCTGAGAAGCGCATTCGCCTTCTCGCCCTCATTATCGGACGAGGAAGGCGACATGTCAAAGACTTGACTTCGACGATTCTTATGATGAGCTAAGAGATCCGAGGCAACTGGACTGCCCTCCTGGGAGCCCACCGTCAGTGAGCGGGACCGGCCACCAACCGATGAGTGCCGGGGAGTAGACATCAAGTGGTTGGTTACCACTTTCTGAGGCGAGAGCGGCAAGGGTGGTGGTATCCCGCGAGCCTTGACCGGGGATGACGCAGCAACGGTGGTGGCCGCTTTCTGCAAACTAGGCGGAACGCGGGGCACTTCGAAGTACGTTCCGGGCTGGAGGGCGGTACCAGACGCCTGTGACAGATTTGACGAGTTGCTTGAGGCTTTGCGGCGGCCCTCGCCTCCTTGGCCAGCCACAAAGGAGACGAGGAGAGGCGACGATGGCTGGGAGACGCGGCTGGGAGACGAGTTTGAGTGATTCGGGCCGGAAGGAGACTGGGGTCGTTGCGATGCCTTCGCATTCGAAAGAGTCCTCTGAACCGGCATAGAGAGTACCGGGCTTGAATCGAGCCCGGGGCCAGGCGATGTTACAGAGTTCATGCCCCCAGGGCTCAGGGGTTTGGTTTGAACCGCCATAGCTTCTGCCCGCAGTTTTTGGATAACGTCCTTGTTTGCCTTCTCCAAAACTGGCAGGTTCTTGAACGCGAAGTTTCCGAAGTCGTCGGTGACCACCGGCTCGCTGAGACGTCTACTCTTGAGATCCCGGACATGTGGGGGAATGTGGAGCGGCATCAATCCTCGTTTCAGGGAGTTCACCTGCGACCTAACGCGCGACAGGGCATCGTGCGGACGGTCTGGATAATCGGACGGTGGCGCGGAAGGAGGCGAGCTCTGATCCTCAATCTCTTCAGCAAAAGACTGCAGCGTAGCCCCGCGAGAGTCGAAGTACTCGGTATCCTCAGGGTTTTCCGGCTGGGGGACAAACTGGGCCTCATCCTGTAGCAATGACTCCCAGTTCATCCCTTCAAACCACGGATGGCTGCGAATTTCTTCTCCTCCGGACGGAAACTTTTCTTCGCGGTTAGAGCCAAGTCGATTGCGCGAGTCCGAACAGAGAAGCTTGTTGATCAGATCCTTAGCCTCTAGGGAGACTTCATCTTCACTGATATCGGGCCAGTGGATGCGGCGGGCCAGAATGTTCTCGAACACCTGTTCTGCCTCATCGGCATGAAACGGAGGAACTCCATACAGAAATTCATACATGATGCAGCCAACAGACCACCAATCGCTTGTCTCATCCTGGGGCTCTCCGCGAATCGTCTCGGGGGCCAGGTAATCGGGTGTTCCGACGAACCGTCGATTGGTGTCCTCGGGATCGAATAACGCCCAATTTGGCGGAGGCATAGCCGGTTGCGGCGGAGTTCCCCTGTTGGATTCCATGCCGTTGTGAGATGTGCTGTGCGAAAGCGAGACAAAGTCCGGAGAGGCAGTGGTATCTGCTTCGTGGCTCTCACTGGATGACAGGATAGTCTGGCTGTGATTATTTGGATGGTGGTCGCTGAGAGCCAGGGTACCCAGCATTTGCGTCAAGATATCACTGCCACCGCTATCGCTGCGGTGGGTTGATACGCGACGCGGCTCGTGAGACACGGTTCCAAGGCTGAAATACGATGGCTGTCCTAAGCTCGAACCGAAGTCGCTTGGTGTCATTTGAGGTGTCGATGAAGGGGATTGACTGCGGCCATGGAGATCGAGCGAGGTTGATCGAGAGGAAGCCATGGAAGCAGATCGAGCAAAAGGTCCCTGTTTGAGGAGGTCCGGGGCTGCATCTGCACCGCTGTTGAGGGCGCGCTTCTGCCGACCGATCAAACCCATCCGTGATAGACCAAAGTCGGTCAGCTTGAGGTGCCCCTTTTGGTCAATGAGGAGGTTGTCCGGCTTGAGATCCCGATGCACGATGCCTCGGCTATGAAGGTGCTCAACTCCTAGGATAACCTCGCCGAGATACTTCTTTACCCATTCCTCGGGAAGGCCTCCCAGGACCTTGATGAGAGAAGCGCAATCGCCGCCGTTGAGATACTCCATAACCAAATAGAGGTAGTCCTTGCTCGAGAATGTCCAGTAAAGCTTGGCCACGAAATCGCTCTCGCCCTGCCACATCATAATGGCCCGTTCCGCCTTGACATTGGTAACCTGGTTCTTGGCGACCATGTCCGCCTTTTTCAAGACCTTGATGGCAAAGTATTCGCCCGTGGACTTCTTCTTCGATAGGTAGACACTGCCAAATGCTCCTTTGCTGATTGGCTTTATGATCTCAAAATCTTTGATTGACGGCGGCACAGCTCTGGCTTGCGGTGCGTTGACTACCGCGCTCAGCCGCGGCGATGGCGGGGGTCTGAATGCCAATTCTCCCGTCGACGATGAGACCGCAGCTGAAGATTGCCTTCGATGGTGGTTGTGATGAGAGATGTGAGGCGAGGTAAACTCGCTCCCGGGGAGCATGGGTGATGCTTCAGGCGACGTCAGATTGTCTACCGGGAAGGGCAGATTACGCGGCTTGTGAATGCGCAGAGGTGAGGAAGGCTGCTGCCCTGTCCGCGATGGAGACTCTTGTCTATGCGGAGATGATGTACCAGGAAGGATGAGACTTCGACGTTGATGCTGTCTGGAGCTCGCCTGTCTGCGGAGATCACCAAATTCTGAGATTGGTGAATCGGTCCGCGGTGGGGGCCGCGATGCAACAGAAGAGGACCTCATGCTCCCATCACTGTCTCCCGCGTCGCTCTCAAAAAGCAAAGACTCCCGCCGGGATTGACCTTGCCCGGTGAAGCTATTCAGAGCGCCACGGTGGGATCTGGGTGTCGGGCACTCCTTGGGGCTGCTCGATCTTGTTGAATCAATTGCCATCGACATTCGGCGCCTATCCGGGTCCTCGCTGATTTGCGCATTTTGAAGTGCCAATGCGAGGGTAGAAGGAGCGTCGAAGGACCCGGCGAATATCCCCTCCTCCTCTGTCACTGGGGCAGTATCATCGTCTTCCTCGTCCTCAGTGGAGTCGCTCAGACGTCCCGCGGCAATCTGGGCAGTCTTTCGCATGGCTTCGTCGATGCAGTCTTGCACCATGATAGCAAACTCGATCCTGATTCGCTCAGCGTACTCGAGAATCTTGCGATGCCGAACAACTGCCTCAACCTTGGCTTTCGCAACCCTCTCAGTATCGGCACACAGCAAAGCAAGCCCGTGTTCTTGCTCAAGCGTATTTGTTCCCGGGGTCTCCCACTGTATGACCTGGGCGATTCTACCTTCGGATTGCGGTGACTGGGTTCGGAATTCGCCAGTAGACTGAGACGAGTCTTTGATGGCAGGAGTGCTGACTTCTATCGCTGTATCACAGAGATCCAACAGTAATTCTACAATCCTCGCCTGGGGCCGGCGAATAGCGAAGGACCGGGCCCTCGCATGTCCGAAACCCGAGGCCCTGTCTCTCGATCGGCCTGTGGGCGCGGAGGCGCCGGGGACAGGGGATGATGTGCCCGGGGACGGTGTCGAAGAGGGTGGTGGGCCGATAGCCATACCCTTATATTCTGCTGCCGGAACAATTGTCTGGTCGCCCGTGAGGGAGCGACTCCGTCTTGCCTCCAAAGCATCGAGAACCTTCACGATGGCATGTCGGTGCTCCGTTAGGCTCTCTTGTGCCATTTGGACATCCATCTCCGCGCGATGCTCCTGCAGACACAGATCCGTGTGCTTCTCAAACCACCAGGGTGGTATCTGACGCTCACATATCCGACAGAGTACAGGCAGGGGTGGCGGATGGTTGGCGGGCTCATCAAGACCTGACTCGGCGAGATGCGTGAGATAGCTTGCCAGGATTTCTGCGCCTGAGCCCAGAGATTCGACTATGAGGGCAGGGAGGTCGATCTGAATCTCCCGAGGTGCCATCCAAGGCCGTATCATCCACATTGTCTAGTAATATTGGGTTAGCCGTCGAATATGTTGGTGGACGAGATGGACTTACGTGACTCTCGCCGCCTGAGGCACTGTTGTAGACCATAATACCTTGTCCCTCGAGGTCGACCGCAGCAGACGGCGCGGCCTCCTCGGGCTCGTTCACTATCTCAAAGGGTAGCAGCCTAGATAATGGCCCAAGTTGAACGGCGAAGCGAATGATCTGGCTCCGCGAATCGTCTTTCTTCATGCTCTCGACAATGTCAGCGAAGACGGTGGTGTTCTCGCTGACAATCAGGTCGGCAATCGCAGTTCCAGCGACAGAATCCGGTTGGGTTCCAATCACATCCACCCACGAAGGGCTGACCCATCGAATTGTGCCATCGAGATTGAGGTCCATGATGACGTTGAGGGTCTGTTCGGCGGCCTCGCGAAGCTCCTCCCTCTCCTCCCGGATGTCCTCGCTGAGAGAACGCTCCATAACCCCGGCGCCGGCGCGGAGCGATGTCACGGCCGGCGGGGCGAGGGTATTCGGTGTGGTAGGCTCCGTCTCCATTGTGATGATTTCCACGGAGCAAGATTCGAGTGGTGCGACACCATTTGCTGGGGCTGCGAGCGCGGCGGCGGCCCCCTTATCACGCCTGTATGCACAGCGACGTGGACTGGTGATGCAGTGCGAACATGGAACGAGCGCGAACGCGTCGGGGACGTCGGGTTGTCGACTATTCGATTATCTATCGGCTTGGGTGAGCGACAGCTAGCAGGGTCTAAGTGTGACTCCTTGAAGATCGGATGCCGGGCTGGTCTGTCTGTCAGACAGGTGGAGCCAGGGCTGTCTGGCAGAGGTGCCAGAGCTAGAGCGCAGCACAGGTCTGAGACATAATGGTGTTGACGTGAATGTCTCTTGTCGTCGCTTCGTCGTCGCTCTCCAAAGTGTTGCGCCTGCGGGAAGTGCTCCACACGATCGAGATGTCGAGAGTTGTCGTGACGTTACGGCAATCGCAACACCGGCGGCGACAGGGCGCGTTTTCCCGTATCGAGTGCCTGGAGCACGCAGCGCAGAGGCCTTCGTTGGTGCAGAGCGCTATCGAGAGCCGTCGGGCGGGCGAGGGCGAGTGGGAACGCGGGCAACGGTAAGCGGGTCGGCTGAGGCGAGTGCAGCAGTCGACCTGACACGACAATCCCAGAACAGTAGACGGCGGGTAGGCAAAGGCGAAGAGACAGAGAGTTGCCGTGGTCCCCGAGGCAAGGGTGTGCCTTGAGCGTGGTGAAGTCTTGTCGCCGTGACTCGAAATCGTGTGGGTTTTGTTTGTGCCAGACGTGGAAAGTGTAATTAAGTGGGACCGCTTTGTCGGTGCGGCGCCGTGGGCGCTGTCGAAGCGAAGGTCGCCGCCAGGCCGGAGGATCGAAAGAGCCAAAGAGCCGGGCTCAACTCTGCTGTGCTGCCGCTTTTTTTTACGCTGCAAAATCGAGAAACAGAGAAAAGACGAGCACCATGCCGTTCCAACTTGAAATCAACGACACAATGTAGCAAGCCGACACACACTGGCCTGTCTCTCTCCTCTTCGCTGCTCTCTGCACACTCTGCTAGTGTACCTAGGCACTGCAATCCGCGCAATTGTTTCCCCTGGTTTGCTTGAATTGTTTTTCTGGGCTTCCATCTCCCCAGCTTGGGGTGCTCTAGAAGCGGGGAAATGCCCTTGCAATATCCAATGAGATGTGTGTGTCAGCTAAGGCCAGGATGTCGCCAGTACTCTACCCTGGGAAGCGGTCACGGGCGTCACGGGACTCAGGCACAGCGACCTGGCCGGAGGTCATTGGGCTCGCTCACTGACACGCTCTCCCGCGATTGTTGACGTTCAGCTTTTCTGCCTCCCGCTCCAAGCAATTGGAAATTGAACTCCGGCCTGCCCGGCTCCAGTTTTGCGCCTGAGGCATTGGCGGCAAGCCGCGCCAACACCAATGCCAAGCGCACCTCTTGACCGTTTATTTTTCCACACCATCTTGAACGCATTCAATCTCAACAAGGGCAGCGAGCAGACACACCCCGCCTGTTTCTGCCGTCCGCTGCAGCTGGCAGCGGGCGCCCAATTACAGATCAGCCATGGCGGCTGCGACGGGACTCCTGCACACGGCCGTTGGAGAGCTGACGGAGCGATCATCAACCAAACTACAACGTGACCCCTCGTTCCATTTGCAGTGCTGATGGCAACTCGGGCAGAGCCAGCCATCGACCATCAAGCCATTCGTTGGCTGATTTTCTATTGCTTGCATGACTTCGTCTCACGAGGCACTCCGTGACACAGGCCAGAGACTTGGGCTTGCAGCGCCTGGCAACCACAAAGCAACAAATCGGATGGATCTCAGTATCAAATGGCCGTCCAGTGGCGGTCTTATTTTGCGCGGCTTCCCCAACAACGCCCACCAACACAGCCGCAGCTATCTCGATCTCATTCCACGCTTTGCTGCTGCGTACTGACTCGCACCCTATTGTAGCAATGTGGTGGTCACCACCCTACACTCCCCAACACCAGCACGTCCGTCAAGACCGTTGAGGATGGGCGAGCGAGTGCTCGGCGCCTGGCAGCTGCTCAGTCTGGAGACGCAACACTGGTGAATGAGGGGTCGGCCATCAGCACGCTGCGTTTATCCCCGCATGGCTAGTGCGCCGTCTCCCCTCGGTCTCCGCATTCCTTCTGCTGCTGGCGCCCGTCAGCCCCAGAGGGTGGTGGTGTGTCGGGAGGACGCAGTCTGGGGGTGCTCAGTGACGAACCCGAGCCTGCGTCGACTTCGCCCCCAAAAGCTTCCGGCTTCCTTCACGTCAGCATACCTCCAACATCCAGAACGACCAAAAGCCGCAGTTACCTGACTCGCCTGGGTCTGGGTCGCGTTGCGCACGGGCGCAGTATTTGAATGGGTGCCGAGCAAGCAGCCCTCCATCACGCCAAGTTCCTCCCACCAGCGAGATTCTACCGTGTGAGCGTGGTAAGGCATGGCATGGTATGGCACGCCAGCCAAGCCGGCAATTGGGCGACGCTGTCACCGCTTCTGTGCCCGAGAGCATTCCCGGGCTCCTAGTCTTCCAGCCTGCATGCCAAAGTCGCAACGCTCACGCGTGTCACTCACAAAGCTCCAAATTCTGCTCTGGAGGCCCTTCTCTTCGCTCACCGGCCAGCCAAGGACAATCGTGAGCCGTCTGCAGGTCGTTGTCGAGGCTGTCCGGTTCATATCGGTCCCTTGCCTCGTCGCAGATTAAAGACATATTTGGGGATCTGTCGAAGCTCTCATGCACGAGGTAGGTATTCGCAGTCCTTCGTTGGTCTGCCCGCAGTGCCAGCCAAGCCAAGCATTGCTCGCTGGCTTTCCACATCTCACAGAAGACGTTGCAACCCCTCCAATGACAAACCACAGCGCAGCATGTATGGGTCGGTTCAAGGCCCCACTCTTCCTGTCGGCCTATCCTCACCACGATCGGACGTTCACTCCATGACGACAGTTATTAATATGCAGATGTTGATGCTGATGGAGCTGCACATGCATTATTGCATTCAACCAGACCCTACATGGAGGTCTCGCCAGCCGTCCAGATCTCCCTATCTTGGCACCACCAAGGGCCCGTGCTGTTCCCAGGGCATCCCGATAACAGCGGATTGAACGGATGAGTTCGATGCAGTGGCCGAGATATCCGCGGAACACCGTAAAAAGCGGCTCCTGTGGTCTTGTTTGGGAATTACGACCGAAGGAGGGCGTGATTGTGCGGTGGGAGCTGTAGCCGCAGCGGTAGTTACGACAATGTCCGACTCGACACTCACGGCCTCCAGTGTCATTCCGTCGTCTGCAACCTTATCCATCCCAAGAGTGAGGTGCAGCAGCCATCTAATCAGACATTCGGTGGGGTGCCAACATGCTACTCAGGTCCTTACCGACTACTATCTTGCACACCCTCCCGCGAGTCCTTGGCTTCGGCAGGAAAGATAGCCTCCTCCCTGAACAACGTCTCGTAACCGAGAGCATCAGCCCGCGCTGCGGCTCTCATTCGACGCCCAGCAGGTCGTTCCAGTGTTTCATCTCGAGGATGGACAAGTCCTGCGTTTAGCTCCGCGATGGAACCGACACGTGACGGCCGGTAAGCTGTGTCGTCAGACCCAATAAGTCGATCTCGATCGGCCTCGTTCTATCTGCCACACGAGTTGCCAGTAGTAATGCCTCAGCAGACACAAGCTTGGGCTTATGGATTTCCTGGAGCCCTGCATCGCCGATGAGCATGTCCGTTCGGACTTTTTCGTCGCGCTTTGATGACTGCCGTGATACACGGCGTCCTCATGACCCTTTCTGTCCTTCTTTCCTTTATTTGTGTGTGGTTTTGCCCGCTAATCTGTTTGGTGGCATTATGTTCCCTCCCTTCGCGTACCCTTGCATTTACCCAGTTCGCCAGGCCAGACTTCGGTCCGCCATTGAAACGTGAGACGGCAGAGCCGTCAGACGCGAGACGGGAAATCGTTCCTGCAGTGTCACTGGGCCAGAGAAAGAAACTAATTTCGGGGGCAGCCCGCTGTCTGGCAATGAAAGCGGTGCACGTGCTTCAGTATTCCCGTGTCTTTGTTTCCCTGCCTTGAGGAATGGTTGACAAATTTTGGCAAGCCCGACTTTGCAGTCACCCCCTAAGCCACGAAACACCATAAGCGATTTTGGTTCATGATCGATACTAGCCGATTGCTAGATCTCCACAATGTTTCAGGGTGCCGGTATCACTTCTTATTTGGCTCTGCTGTGCGATGCCTCGGATTTTCGGCCAGACATGAAGCAGGCCGTTGCAACTAATATCGTACATCGTTCTGCTGACACGGCCCCCAATCTGTTATCTCCTTTCGGAGTCAACAGTTCCCATGTATCACGAACTGGGAGAACTAGCTGGCATCAGCCCATTCCGCCTTCTTCTCGTCCAACCACTGCCCCTTCTCTACCCATCTCTCCTCGAGCCATGCCGCTAGCCCCTCGTCGTCCTGCGGGAGCTCATCAAGCGGAAAACGACGCGCATACACGTGAAACCGGTAGCCCGGGCCTCCCTTCTGCTGGGCGCGACTTAGCTGAGGCAGCGAGAGCGTCTCCCACATAGTCGGTGCCTGCTGCCATTGGCGTCCGCGCTGGTACGCGATGGTCATATCGTAGACTGCCTTGACATGCGGTGCCTTGCGCAGGTGCTGCACCGTCGTGACGAATCCCTTGGTGCGTGGGTACAAGAGATGCTGTGGTTGAGGTTTCCTGTTGTCAGCGCACCATTGCTTGGATTCCAGGTACTTCTTGGGAGTGAAGCGCGTGGCCTCGGAGAACGAGATCAGCCCTGTCGGGTGTGTTAGTGATGTGCGTGACTTCTCGTCTGGCCTGGCGGGTTGAACTATTGACAACTCACAAGTCGGCCACCGCCGGTCCGTAATTCCACTGAACACTCGCTCCAGCTCGGCCCTGTCCTTGGACCAGTTCCGGCTTACGAGCGGGAATCCCATGGCCCAAAGCCCCCAGCCCAGAAACGGCACCATGCGAAGTTGGATCTTGGCGAACCAGCGGCAACGACCGAGCATTCCGGCGCGGATAGCCAGTGACTGGATCATGTAGAAGTCACTCCAGCCGACGTGGTTGGCCACAACCACGGCAGACTCCTCCTTTGGCAGAGCATCGCCCGAGATTGTGACCACGGCGCCATTGCAGGTTTCGAATATGTACTGGATCCACCGCCACACGGAGCTCGCGATGCGCGAGGAGAGGTTGTAGACGGCGTCCGGAAAGAATAGCTTGAAGGGGAGGAGGAAGGATAGTAACGCGTCGGCTAGGAGGAGGTAGCCTAGCCAAGGCGCGACTAGGGCGATGCCACGCAGCTGGGCGAAGAGGGAGCTCAGGGGCTTGGCCATTGGGATCCGATGGCCGGGCCCGGTCGAGAAGGATTCGCCGGCGCGGGTTGGTGAGATGGTTCTCGACGCCCTCCGAGGCCAAGGGACCGCCGATTCCGGACGTCTTCTGCCGAGATCTCGGTCGACGGGAAAACCGGGACTCTTCTTTACCCAGAAGAGCGGGCCGAACGCGGCGGCCAGATGCGCGGGATCTGCCTAAGTTGTGAACGCCACTATAGATTTCCACGTCTGCCCGGCAGGTTCGGTGCTTGTTGAGACGCAACGTTGTCCTCGCTAATGTCGAGGTCAATTAACAGATTCAATACACGTGCAGAGGTAAGGGGAGCGGTGTGGTGCGTGGGGGGCCGGGCAATTGGGCCGCTTCAGTAAGTAGTGGGTGCCCTTCGACGTCGGTGTTGTCGTTGGCGCTGCTCCGTTGCCGGTCCCTTCCCCATGGGGTCTTGGTGGGCCGGGCTGCTATGGCCTCCATCTTGCTCCCGCCGGGGCTGTTTCAGACTCGATGCCTCAAGATTTAACAACTTGTGAGTTAATGCGTTACACGGGCGCCCCAATCTCCCCCTCTCCTGTGCTTCCCCTGCGAACCCCATAATTTTTGGGGTCGAGATCTCGGTGTCAATGACGTGCAGGCCGTAAAATTCCCAGCTTGGCATGAGGGCCACGGCGAGAAACTCAAATCACCCAAGCTGAGGAGGTTATACGGGAAGAACGCGTGTCTCCGCACCGTGGGCGCTCACCACCAAGCGCGTTCGATGATCGACCAATTTCATGTCGCCCGCAACTTCTCAATCGCGCCCAATCTACCCGAGGATGGTGATCAGAAAGAATGTGTTCGATTATCGGCGAGGTAGGACCATACCTAGTAGTGCTTTTGCACCGAGGACCAGTTACGTCTCGTCTTGGCGACGACAAATCATTGACGTCGTCGCATGTCTGGGCTTGTTTGTAGGCGTTCCCCGAACCCACGAAAGAGGCTTGAGACATGAGGCGGCTTGACAGCTCCAGGCGGGGCTCCCGCTCTCTTGCGGGGACTCGGATGCCAGTCAGGCTGTCAGCTCCCCGCTGCCGATCCGAGTATCGACCGAACAGCTGAGGAGCCTGAATTTAGCGGCTGAGCTGATGCTGATGAGATAATACAAATGATGAATAAACACCTCGGCCAGCAGCCCATAGGTAACTACTGTTGCCCCGATTAGGCCCTAGCTCCCCAGCGATGCGGGCCCCTCCGCATCATTCTTCAGGAACTCTGGAAAGAATCACCCGTTCAGTCTAGAAACCTCTGCTGTTGCAGGGCAGCACTGGAAGTCCAGTCCAGATAGGGTGTTGCTGAAATTGCATGGCGACGTTCAATCCGTGCTGCGCCGGACCAGTGCGCGTGTCCATCGTGCGTCAATGCCACCCCCCGCTCGATATCTCAAATTCCTTCGTCAGGCGGCCGAACCAGGTCCAGCACAGGGCAGCCAGGCCCCAGCGCGCCGCACAGAGCCACCACGCTTCCCCCTATTCAGCCCTATTGACACACAAGTGGACATGGCAGCCGCTGGATGCGTTTGGATCGCGGGATGTAGGAGGTCGTTCGAACCTGTCAAGAAGACAAATACTATAAAAGATCAGCGCGCTTGATCCAGGCGGCCGAGGCTCCCCTGAGCGGCTAGCCACTTCAGATCGCGACACCCTGTCAACGCCCTGCCGACGCCCTGCCGACGATGCTGGATCCCGCCAGGGGCATCGCCATGGTAGGCGGTCTGCCCTGTGCGGCTTGTGATGACTAAGTTACCAGCGCCGTGGGAGACTCAAATCATGGAGTTGGAACTCAAATCATCAACCACACTCGGCCTGCCAACTACCTTCTCAGGACACCTGCACGCCGCAGCGCCCATGTTCGGTGGGCAGTCAGGGATCGAACCTTCTGGGACTTCATTTAAGAAGCCTTGATGCGTCTCTAGATGTTGGGTCCGACTCACTCAACAGCCGTTCTCCAAGTCTCTTCTTTCTCTCATCATCTCATAACCACTTTCGAGCCCTCTCGCGGGTGAACTCCCACCACCCCGGCATCTCAAAACTTCAACTTCTCAAGTTCCAAGCGCTCCAAGCTGAAAGTCTTCCAACCCCCATCCCTATCAATTAGCTCTACTACGTGACCTAGTCAACGTTGATCCACGCGCTTCCCCGGACACGCCCACACCGACATTTAGGCCATCACACATCGGCCTCGTTTTCACGTGGTACCATCAGTACTTCGGGAAGGCAACGTTCCCAGCTTGACAGGCAAGGAAAGGGTGATCATTCCTTGCCCGCGGTGCCATACGCTCCATACGGAGCATATCATCCCAACTCTGCGGATCGTCCCGGTGGAGTTGACATCGCAAATCGGACGTGATTGCTTCTTGGCTGTATCCAAACGCCTCCAAAACGAAAGTTTTCGACGACTCGGGCCAATTACCTTTACTTCGCCAACGCCCACAGCCGACCCAGCCCTGCAGCCCTCCGGCAGTCCGTCCACTGGCCTTCTCGAACTCTGCACACGGAACTGTCTCCGGTGCTGACGACCCCTGGGATCTCAGACAACTGCTTTGGCCGCACCCGTTTCAGCTCTCTCCCAGCCCGACGCCTCCCCTCATGCTGGTGCCACCCCGCTAGCTGCCGAGCCACCAATCCCGCAAGAAGCCGCAACCGCGTCTTCCCAAGACAGGACTAGCTATCACTGCAGTCACCCCCTTCCTGCGTTCACCTTGTTGGCCGTGCGTCGCTCAACCACCACCTCCAGATCTGGAGAGCATCGCATTGAGTCGATAGCCGGGAATCATCGTCTCCAGGTATGCCTGTCGTCCATCTTCTCTCTTAGTCAAGTCATTCGTCTCGCGTCGCTGCTGCCCCTGGCATTATCCGCACACCTTGAGAGCGATACCACCCAAGCCCTATTTGAAGGAAACGAGCCCCTCGCCGCCCACCCCCTCCCCCCTCAACCCCCCTCCCAAATCTTCGTCATCCTTCACGTGCCCGGCGTGTCGATTTGTTTCTTCAAGTCCCCCATCTTGCGTGCTGCGCAATACCTGTTGCGTCGCATCGGCGTATTCGAACCACTTCGCCACGCATCAGCGAGAGTCTGATTAGATAAGTATTTGTGCACAAGAATGGTTGCTGACCAAGAGACACTAGCCGCCTCACCTTACCCCTCCCCGCCGAATTACTCCTCGCCTCCACAACACCAGAAAGCCGCCATGTCGTCGTCGCTGTCGCCGAACGCGGCGTCGCAGTCCAGCTTTGGCGGCGGCTCGCCTGCAGCTGCATCCGCACCAGGCGAGGAAAAAAGCCCCTTGGACTCGCTCAATCTCGGATTCCTCAAAAATCTCACCGATAAGAGGACAACAACCCGAGGTATGTCTCGCAATGCGCATGCGCCGGCGCTTCCCCTGTTCCTCGAGATGACCGGTAGGGCTGACCAGAATGTTCGCTGCAGATGGGCAGCCGCCAAAGCGCAGAGGACCAAAGCCGGACAGCAAACCAGCCTTGACGCGACGACAGGAGCTAAACCGGCAGGCTCAGCGGTAAGCTCGGAATCCCCTCCCCCAAAATACTTCGCCACGCGATCTTGCTTGCTGACATAGCGGTCCTTTTGGACTCGTCGCAGAACACATCGAGAGCGAAAAGAACTTTACATCAAAGCTCTCGAGGACGAGGTACTCCGCCTGAAAGAGATATACAGCAATATCTCGCAGGATAAGGAGAAACTCGCAGAGGAGAATCGGCAGTTGAAGACTCTCCTGTCAGGCGGCGGTATGGGCGGTGGACTGGGGACCGCAGTGGGTGGCGGCATGCTCGACGACGTCATGAGCAATCAGAGCATCGGCTACGCCTCGAGCGCGAGCGCATCCGGCAGCTACGTCCCAGCACCCAGCAGTAATACGAGCGCGTTTACACCCCCATTGTCGGCAACCAACATGGTGACGCCACAGGGCCGGGGCGGCGCGAGCGTGCCGTCGCCACACGCCGGTTCCCATCACCAGCACCAGCTTTCTGGACAGGGGCAGTACTTCGGCGGAGGCAGCAGCAGTGCTGGAGGTCATGGCGGCCGGAATCCAAACCTGGATTACGAGCAGGCTGGCATTGATTTCGTCTTAACGTACGATGACCCCTCGAAGGATTACATGTCGTCCGCCCCGCCGTAGATAAAGACTACCAAGTCCTCATCTGCTGGCTTTACCCCCGACCACTCGGTCTTGCACCGTCCAACCCCTTCCCTTCCTCGGCCACAGACCGCCTCCTCACCATCACCACACCTGCGCCACGGCTTTATTCCACTAAGAGAGAAGGGACCCCGCGAGCAGGGATGGTGATGGTTGGGTGTCGGTGTGGGCATGGGAGGAAGAGCGAACGGGAAAAATAGGCTGACAAGGAGATGGCTGGGGAAGGGGAAGGGGATCTGACAACGCCCCTCTGAATAGAGGGAGACCGTCTTTTTCCCGTGTCGTGAGAGAAGAAGATGGTATTTTGTGAAACCAGGCTGACAGAAGCGCTTCCCCTCCCTACTTGGGGATTGGGGACGCGCGTGTGATGTATAGACTCGAGAAACCGTGCATGGACCACATGCCCTGGCTACTGGAACGCGGCACCGAGGTCGGCGGCGGAGAGCCGTGCGGCCACGCCCTGATGGCTTCATGTCCGCCAGAGCCGTTCCCGGAACTGACGCCCGACATTCCATTTGGCTATAGCAACGTACGGGCGCCTGCAGCTGCCAGTGGCAACTCTGGCGGCGGCGCCGTTGAGGCAGGCCAGCGCACGTGGGAACTGAGCAAGGGAGATCTCGCGACGCTGCTCGACTTGAGCCAGCGGCTGAACCTGGACGGGGAGATTACACCCGTTATGGCGTGGGGGATGGTATTGGGACATCCGCGACTAGGGGAGCTGAAGCCTGAGGACTTTGCACAGATCGCAGGGGAGCTTGGGAGTAAGGTGCGGTGTTATGGGTAAGATCTCCCCTTCATCCTAGGGTGTCGTTTCTCAATAAGAGTTCTCTCACCTGGAGTTTCCATTCTCATTTTGCTGACAACGTGGGTCCAGATTTGGTGCGGTGATGGAGGAGTTCGAGGTGCGCGATGCTTTGGAGAACATATTTTCGACCAAACACGAGGGGATGGTATTTTGATTGGAGCGGGCTGTTTTTTCCCTGCTCATTTCATATACTCCCAACCTTTAGCACAAAGCGGTTGGTTGGGTTGCTTGGTGCGGTAGGATTTTGTCGAGTTGTGTCTTTGCGTGGCTTGCAACGAGGATACCGTTGTGAAAATACCGTTTGGCCTGCGGGCTATGAGGTACTGTTGACAACGCATGGCGACTGGTCATGATTCTTTGCTGTTGAATAGAAGGACGAGCATAAAATATTTCAAGCGATTTCTTTTTGTCGACTGGCTCTGAAGTAGCTGTCTTGCATCAAGTTGAACCGAGTGTCCGGATTGGGAAGAAGGTGAGCTCCCAGCTTGGTAGCTGACCACACCGAGATTTTCGGTTCGTCTTTGTAACGAGCCCCACTCCACACACACCCCACCACAGGCGAATTTCGAACATTTTTGGGCAATATACTTTGTCAGAAGGGGAACCCCTCCACTCTGCGAGCCTTCAACGACTACCCAACTGCGCGATCCCCCGATCCATCACGAAATCCGCAGAAACTGCCATTTTGTCAACATCGCAAATATGGCCAACTCTGAGCAACTGGGGAAGTCCTCCCTGGTCGACCTCATCGAGTCCCTTCCGGATCTCGGTGCGACCTGGGGCCCTCCCGTCACCACCGAGACGACCCTCAATGGCGTCCCGTACGCTCCCTACTCCAAGGGCGACAAGCTCGGTCGCATGGCCGATTGGACTACCGACTCCAAGGACGGTAGAGACGGCCGCGGAGGAAGACAGCAGTACAACAGGAACTACCGCGGTAAGTTGGGCTCGGCCATGCGCATGAGGGCATCCCGATTGCGCCTGGGCGCCGTGCTTTCAGGGCATGATGTGCTGATTGATTTTTGTGGGCTACAGATCAGCAGGTGTATGGCGCAGGTACTACTACACTCTTCGCCGCTCCTGTCGCCGAGGATGAGTCGTCGTTCTCCGTCGTTTCCAACGTGAGGGATTCGGGCAAGACCCGCTTTGGGCGGGGCGCGGTTTTCACAAGAGGCAGAGGGCAGCGTGGCGGCCGTGGTGACACTCGGGGCGGGAGGCAGCAATTCCAGCGTTCTGGCCGCGGCGGCTACAACGATCGGGGTGGCGGTTATAATGACCGGGGCGGTGGCAGAGGCGGCCAGGGCGGCCAGCGGGGAGGACGCCGGTTCGGCTGGAAGGACTATGATAAGCCGGCTCGTAACCGTGATGCGTCGGTTAACATTAAGGCTGACTGGAAGCTGCTTGAGGAGATTGATTTCAACCGTCTTGCCAAGCTGAACCTCGAGACGGACGACGGCGAGGACGTGGAGAGCTATGGCTTCCTGCACTACTACGACCGCAGCTACGACAAGCCGCCGATCAAGTCGAACGAGCGCAGGCTTACGGCCCTGGATCGCGCTGCCTACAACGTCACCACATCCTCCGACCCCGTCATCCAGGAGCTCGCCGAGAAGGACGAGGCCACCATCTTCGCCACCGACAACATTCTCGCTACGCTTATGTGCTCCACGCGCTCCGTCTACTCCTGGGATATCGTTATCGTGCGACAAGGCAACAAAATCTTCCTCGACAAGCGCGACAATGCGGCGCTTGACATGGTCACTGTCAATGAGAATGCTGCTGATGCACCGCTTGAGGCTTCCGAGGGATCCAAGGACGCCATAAACCAGCCGGGGGCCCTCGCCGAGGAGGCGACCTACATCAACCACAACTTCGCCACCCAGGTTGTGCTGGAGAACCAGAAGGTAGAGATGAACCACGAGAACCCCTTTTACAATGCGGCCGAGGAGACGGCGCCGGCGGCGTCCAAGGCGTACAAGTACAGGAAGTTCGACCTGTCGACCAGCGAAGAGCAGCCCACATACATTATTGTGCGCACGGAGCTCGACGCGGTTCAGAAGAACGCGATCAGCGGCGACGATCAGTTCGTCACTGTCCACGCTCTCAACGAGTTCGACAGTAAGGCTCAAGGCAGCGGCGGCGCCCTAGACTGGCGGACGAAGCTCGTGTCGCAGCGTGGTGCTGTTGTGGCTACGGAGATGAAGAACAACAGCTGCAAGCTTGCCAAGTGGACCGTCCAGAGTATTCTTGCAAAGGCTGATGTCATGAAGCTTGGGTACGGTTTCTTGTCTATTTGCCTTTTACAGTGCCAGCGTGCTAACATATGCCAAACAGATTTGTGTCCCGCGCAAGCCCCAAGGTCAACGACAAGCATGTCGTTCTCGGCGTTGTTGGCTGGAAGCCCAAGGATTTCGCAGCTCAGATGAACCTCTCGCTATCCAACGGATGGGGTATCGTCCGCACGATCGCAGATATGTGTTTGAAGTGCGAGGACGGCAAGTTCGTGCTCGTCAAGGACCCTAATAAGAGCATCCTGCGCTTGTATGAGGTCCCGGTCCACACTTTCGAGGACGACGGTGAGGAGCATCCGGAAACAGTAGAGGAGGAGGCTGAGGCCGAAGAGTAGGAGTTTCGGAAAAGGCTCAAGTAACCTCTTCGCTATTTTTCGTCTCTGTATCAAAAAGCAGGATGGCAGATCATCAGCGTTCTGGTAGCTGCTCCTGGTTATCCCGCGGGTTAGGGTGCTTTTGGGGCTGTTTGGCCCCCAGCGGTTGGGCTTAGAATTTGGTGCTCAGCCAGAGAAAAGCGAAAGGAATGAGATACATTACATGTCGTAAAAGCCACTGCACATTCTCAGACAGTGGCCCGCTTTATTCTATGATGTCGTCGCCGCCGGTGCAAGCCCCACGCAGTTCCTGCTATTTCAACTCACCACGTGACTTCGTGTTTTTCGAACGCAGACTCGTCACGCATCGCCCCTCCACATTCGCGGTTCCCCAACAGCTATCAACGCCACTCGCGAGACACCTTAGACATCCCTGGGGCACAAGATGGCGCCACCCAGGGCGACAGCCAAAACCCCTCGGAAGGCCGCCAAGAAGAAATTGTCTGGGACCCCGGCTTCCAAGACAAAGCCGAAGCCGAACGGTAGCATCCTCAATTACTTCAAGAAGGCTGCCGATGAGTCCCTCTTTATGGGAGAGGCCCCGGATGGCAGCTCCCTAGTCGATGCCAAGGATGAGGACGACGACGAGCAGGGCGAGAGCCTGTTTGGCTCGCAGCGCAAGGCCCCAGAGCCGCGATTCAACGAGGTTGGATCGTCGGTTAAGAAGCGGAAGTTGAGCGCGCCGGAGGGCGGCGGCGAAGAGATTCTGGGCGAGGATCCCGCTGCTTCGTCAGCGGCCGGTACTTCTGCGGAGGAGCCTTCGACGACCTGGCCGATGCTTGCCAAGCCGGCGAAGAAGAAAATGCCCGGCAATCCATTCCTGGACGATTCTGACGAGTCCGCCGACGAGTCCGCCGAGTCCGGCCCCACCCCCGCCTCCGAGCCTGCCGCCGGCACGGCATCCACGACGGTGAGAAACCAACCCACCGTAACACCCTTCCGAGAACGATCGAAGCTCACCAGCGATGCACCCCTTTCCAGGGATATTCCTCTTCTTAGGCACGAAAGCTCTGCCAGCATTGACACGGGCGGACTAGCCACACTTCACTGCAAGAAAGAGGATGATTCACCTGGGGACAATGACGAAGTTGACAAATTTGATGATTTCGACAATGCGGACTTTGGGCAGCTTGGGGAAGGTCAATGGGGCGAGGAGTTCAGGGAAATGCGCTTCATGCGAGAGCAGGCACGTCTAGAGGCAGAAGAAGAAGGAATTCTTGTGAACAACGATGGTGACGATGGTGATGATCGTGGTGATATTGAGGAGTGTTGTCCCATTTGCAATGGGAGCCTTTGCGGCATGACGGCGGATCAAGCGACGGCGCATGTTAATGCTTGTCTTGACGGTACCCCATTGCCATTGCCAGAGCTAGCTACCGCTGAAAAGGGGCCAAAAAGGGATGAAGAAAATGTTGAAGTTGCGGAACTGGGAAAGCGCTTTGCCAAGGCGGCTGTACCACGACCAGGGCAAGCCAATCCTATTACCATCGACGGCAAGGGGGAAGATGGTGTTGGCTCCTCGACTTCGGCGTTTTCCAAGTTGATGAACAGCCATGCTGAAGACACTGCTTGGGCGACGGCCGCTGCAGCTGAGAATGCATCCCGGGGGATGCCCGCCTACAAACGAACATGCCCCTTTTACAAGATCATGCCCGGATTCTTCATCTGCGTCGACGCATTCCGCTACGGAGCTGTCGAAGGCTGCAAGGCCTACTTCCTAAGTCACTTTCACAGCGATCATTACATCGGTTTGACAGCGAACTGGACACACGGGCCGATATATTGCAGCAAGGTGACCGGGTCTCTTGTCAAGTCGCAGCTCAAGACGGCCGCGAAGTACGTCGTCGCGCTGGAATTCGACCAGAAGGTGCCCGTCCCGGGCACACAGGGCGTATCTGTTACCATGATCAACGCAAATCACTGCCCAGGCAGCTCGCTTTTCCTCTTCGAGAAGGTCGTCGGCGGAAAGAGAACGCATCGCATCCTGCACTGCGGCGACTTTCGTGCTTGTCCCGCCCATATCTCACACCCCGAACTCCGCCCTGAGACTGTCCACGCCATTTTCGGCAAGACGAATCAACAGAAGATAGACGTCTGCTATCTAGATACCACCTACCTCAACCCACGCTACTCATTCCCTCCACAAGATGACGTCGTCCGTGCTTGCGCGGAGCTGTGCGTCTCCCTGGACAAGGGGCTCGCCGAGGAAGATGAATCCCCATGGAACGCACTCCTCAGACGCCGCGAAGGCGGAGCCCCTAGTAGTCTCGACAGTGTCACCAAGTTCTTCAAACCCGGGAAGCCGCCACCTCCTCCTGAAAAGCCCCCCGACGACAACAACATATCCAACAAGCCCAAGCCAAACTCAGCCCCCAATGCATTCACAGCCATACAGCCTGGTAACCGGCGCCGCCTCCTCGTCGTCTGCGGCACTTACAGCATCGGAAAAGAGCGCGTTTGCAAGGCCATAGCCCTCGCCCTCAACTCCAAAATCTTCGCCTCCCCCTCCAAAATCCGCATCTGCAAACAGCTCGAGGACCCCGAACTCGCCGCCCTCATGACCTCCGACCCGCGCGAGGCCCAAGTCCACATGCAGATGCTTATGGAAATCCGCGCCGAGACCCTCACCGAGTACCTCGAGCTGCACAGCCGCCATTTCAGTCGTATCGTCGGGTTCCGCCCCTCGGGATGGAACTACCGGCCCGCAGACGGCGGGAGGAATGCGTCAGCAAACCTTCCGCCGGGTAGTCTCCCGTCTACGCAGCTGCTGCATGGCCAGGGGTGGCGGTCGAGATTCAAGGTCAAGGACCTTGTTCCACAGCGGGGGAGCGGTCCGCAGGCGATGTGTTTTGGGGTTCCGTACAGTGAGCATAGTAGTTTTAGAGAATTGGCCATGTTTTTGATGGCGCTGAAGATCGAGAAGGTGGTGCCGACGGTTAATGTGGGTAGTGAGCAGAGCCGGAAACGGATGAAGGGATGGACGGATCGGTGGTTGGCGGAGAGGAGGAAGGGGGGGTTGATTAGGGTTTTGGAGGAGGAGGAGGATGATGATGAGGATGATAAGGAGACAGAGAATGGGAAGGGGAAGAAAAAAGGGCACAATGGTGGTGTGGTATTATGGGATGGGAAGAGCGGAAAGGGAGGCGGCGCGTATTGGTGAGTGTGTTTGAGAATGACGTCTTGGCTGGGATTGTAATGTTACTTGTCGGGATGGGGTATGGACGGTATAGAACAAGGGGTTTCACAGGGCATACAAGACGGGTAGGCAAAATCGGGTGTTTTGACATTATAACGTAATGCAACTTGATATGATAACATCCCCGCCGGGTCTGATATTCCTCGGAGGGTGTCTATCTTTTCTGTTCCTCTGGTAAAATCACGGCCGACAAACGCCAACCAAGTTCTATGCGTAACGGCCGTTTCTCAGTGCCGAGTCGGGCCCTCTCGGAGAATGGTCCCGGTCTAGGCGACGAGGGTGCTCAGTTATCACGCACAGCATCTTACTGCTTCGCCATAATTGCGATCATATGCTACATCTCCCCTGAAAGCCGACCATATCACTTGGCCTTACCAGCCTGGTTTGCCGCTTCTGACATAGGAATTAGCTGTCTGTCAGACTCAAATTGTGAGAGGCAGCACTTACCCCTCCTGGTAGCGTCCTCGAGCAACGGGATATCGACAGCGGTGGCTGGCAGGTGGACATATCTGACGACCGAACCACGGATGAAGACATTCTTGACGGCGCTCTGTGAGGGGCGGTCAGCACATGTCATGCAATGTCATGTCATGGTGAGGTCCGTTCAATACAACATACCAGGTGGGGATATTTCAGCTCCTCGATGACGGAGATGTCCTCGAGCTTGATGTTGAGGTACTGGTCGACGCTCTTGAGGATGCCGCGGATCTGAATGTCGTTCTTGAGCTCGACTGTGACCTCATGGTCGATGAGGGTTTTGAAGAAGCTATAGATGACGATGAGTGTCTGTCCTCAGGGGGAAGTGGGGTCCGTCCTCATGATGGAGGCTGAGGGCGAATGCGAATTCTGGGATAGAGACATGAGGGGGGCGGGGGTTGGATACAGCAACGGGCTGAAAACGCTGGCGATATTTGGCCGCTTCAAATCGGTAGACGCCAGACCCCCAGCGCATCGCTCACTGGAGTTGGTGAACAGCCTCCACAACGAGTCTTGAATGAGGGCCGGGGAAAAAAAAGAGAATGCAAACCGATCGCGAGACTCGTTGACGGATGAAAAGGGTTTGCTCACCTGAAAAACAACATCTTCAGCTCTGTCAGCTCACACTCGCTAATTGAATGAGCGACCGGTGTATGATGCGCAAGCGGAGGGTGCCGAGAAAAGGGCGATGGCCTCACGTTGTCTGTTGCCGTTACTTGCTCCGTGTGTGGTGGGGCGGTTGGGGCGCCACTGGCTACTTGTGTTGCCTGGAAATCCAGGCGCGCACGGACGCTGGAGCAACCTTGTAAGGCCTCAGCGATTGCCTCAACTCCCTCCCGCAAAACATGTCTCAACCCCAAACCATCGAACCAAACATATCAGAAATTCCCCGAACGGTGGGACAGAGGCGGCCCATCCCAGTTCACCCGAATACCCCGCTGCAATCGGCTTTCGTTCTCACAGCCCACTCGTAGGGGAGAGTGAGTAAGGTTACCATCATTTTGCGCTGCACGTCATCACGGGAACGACAGTGCGATCGCATCAAGAATCGTCACTGGTCATTCATTCATATGCTACCGGGGTTTGGCGAACCCAACAAGCCAAAGGGAATAAAAAGAGGTGATTCGATAAGAAGATCCGGCGTCGGATTGGCCACTTGAGTAGTGTCTAACATCCATCTTGTGTCCCAAGTTTTCCAAAACATTGTTTACCAGCCCGGCAGGTTTCATCGGTCAAGAAAAAGGAGCTTGTGAGCCGAAACAAGAGAGTCAAGAGAAAGGAAACGCTCAAGTCGCTTGCCGCTGCCAATCTCTCGTCCTTGTTAGTCCGACGGTCCAGCACTGAGGCACTCCGTCACATCTGTCGCTCTCCTTTTTTTGGTGTATAATCTCATTTTTCGACACACTCTCGTCGCTTTTCTCTCGTCCCATATCGCTCTCCACCGTCGACTAAAGCCTCCAATCTGCCAGTTGGTCAAGTGGTAAGGTGACCAGACCCAATCCCTTCCCCGCCGGCCGGCTTAGAACGTCAACAAACGCTATAGGGGCACACACCAACACGCCCATCCACACATGAGAAGGTTATGTTATGAAAATAATAAAAAATAGGCCCGAAGAAAAGGAAAGGACAGCAAACCCATTCACAAACAGGGGTAATCTCAAAGGGTATCCGTCGTTTCCATTCGTCCATTGATGCACAATCTTTCCTTTCCAGATCGATGAAAAAGATAACTAAAAAAAAAAAAGGGGCCCGACCCGATCCTGGTTCCTGCCCCATCACCCCAGCCTCCCACCGAGGTCCCTCCGGCGCTATGCTACCGCTGTTGTGCTGTGAGGCGAACTGTATTTGGTATCCCGGTGATAAAAGAGTCGCTGTGCTGCGCAGTCCTGAAAAGCAGAAGAAGCGAGTGACGTCCTCGAAAACCGCCGCTGTGCCGATGCAGATTGCCACGTAACCCATGAGAAAAATTATGAGTAGTGATGCTCGGTCTGCGGAGAAAGAAAAAGCACATCCCGCCAGCTCCCGGACTCCTCGCCAATATCGTCCCATTTGCTCACAAATCCGGCGGCGCGAACCAAGAGTAGGGTGGGTGTCATAACGTCATGACGGTTTAAGAACAAATGAAAGGGGTATAAGAATCAATGCTTCTTTTCTTTTCGACTCCTTAAACACGCTCAGTCTTCGTCTGCGTCGTCGTCGTCTTCCACGTCAGGACTCTCTGACGGTGCGATTTTAGCTTTTTTGGACGCTGCGCTCGAGTTGCCCTCTGATTTTCGCTTTGTCCCCCCAGATGCCGTTTTGGTCGCGACGGGCTCCTCATGTTTCTCTCCTCCAGACGTCGTGGCTTTGTCGCGCTCGATCTGCGCAACCTCGTCGGCGGTCAAGAAGCGTCCGCCGGGGCCTCGGGGCCTGCGCATAGCATGGTTATGCCTCGACTCGTGAAGATAGGGCTTGCGGCCTTTGCTAGTCAACCGCAGCGCTTCTTCCAGCCTTTGCCTGGCTACTCTTCGCTTCAAAATCCGATGAAATTGCTTAGCGTTGACGTAAAGCGGTGATTCCTCCACTGCTCCAGAGGCCATTTCGGGGGACTGAGGCGGTGGCATCTGTTGCGCCGCCGTCATCGCAGGTGGGACTCCAGATCGTGGGCCGTGGTTGAGCATTGCCTGTGTATTGGGCACACCCGGACTAGCAACCTGACTGAGCCGTCGCTGCTGGGGCATGCTATTCATCTGTGGCGACCGAGGTCCTCCCCTGGGATCCTTTTTCGCGTTCATTCTTGGCGACTGCTGGAGATTGGGGTCGGACGACATGTAGGGGTATGACGAGCCGGACGCGGCTGCGGTAGCCATGGCCGCCGCTTGGACCGCGGCCTGGATGTTTGGCATCCCATACCCATGCGGGTGGGCGTACTGTGTGCCGTACATGGCGTGGGTTTGAGTCGGCGAAAGCTGGCGCTGCTGTGATGGAAGAACCGGTGATGTCTGAACGCCGTGCTGGGTGATATGTTGGTTGGACGGCGAAGTGATACTGTTGCCGCCTGCAGAACTCGAATATCCCGTTTGGATATGAGGCTGTGAGTGTGCGCTTTGTGGTTGTTGGTATTGTGCGTATTCCATCATCCTCCGCGAGATGTTGACGAGAAACCGTCACGAATCGCGGGCAGCTGCAGTAATATCGTCGTGAGGGGGTGGTAGCGGCAAGCTGTATTAGGCGAATGTAGCTGCAGGGAAGGCTGATAAGAGGGAGTATGAAGAGACTTGAGTGGTAAATGTTGAGCCGTCAGGGCTTTTTGATAGAAGCTCTTTCAGAAGACTGTTGTCTGTTTGGGCTCTACGCGTGCCGACAATTGAAGGTTCCGCTGTACCTGTGGATTGGGCTGGATGTGCACCCAATCTATTGGAGTTGATGCGTTGGCAATCGATTAGGTGGCCAGGAAGCTGCGCAATTGGTCGCACCGCGGCATATGCAAGCTGATGTAGTCGCGGGGCGAGAGTTGGGTGGCTCAGTCTAAGGCCTCTCGGGGAAGGGCGTGGGCGGACGAAGCCACGTGAGGGGAGAGAGATGGAATGGACGCGCTCTCAAATGCCGTGGCAGGAAAGCCAATGATTTCCACGTTCGAACCGTCGACGGGGTGAGCAGCGAAATTCGATCTGGGTATTAAAGGGACTGTCGATGCGGAGAGAAATCCACAAGACCTTGACTATTGCTGGCGAATCTGTCCAATCTGAAGCGTTAGAACAAAGGCGCGAAGGTAGGTATATAAGCGGGAGAGCAGCTCGGATGATGCGACGGGGGGGGCTTGGGTGGTGGGTTGTTTCGTTTTGGCGCCTTGGGCCAGCTTGATGCGCTGGCATGCATGACAGGATATGCACAAGCCAGGCCCACCTTGTCAACCAACTCAGCACTCCCCAAAACCGGCCTGAGTGGCAGCGCCGAAGTGGGATAAAAACAGGCGGAGGGTCAGACACTGGAGAGGGGGAGGCAGCTCGCCAGGCATCTAAGGCACGCAGAGGAGGCTGATGCACTGATGCACACACGGCCATCTCGGCCACCGCGGATTCGGGGCTGCGAAAAGGCAGGCTCCCTGTCCGTCGATCCCAAAGCGGTGTCGACGAGCATCTGCACTAACCCCACTCGGAAGAAATCCGAAAGTCACTTTGCCGCTGATTCTAATCCTGCTGACAGCAGAAGAGTCCAAAGTTGGAAGGCGCAGGGAGCGGTGCTGTGTTGCGGAAGAAACAGAAATGAAAGTGACAACAGGAAATGTGCTGGGAATGGGTGCGACCTTCGCCGCCAGGGTTGATTACGTGTGGTGTGCCCCAAAGTTGAGGGGTTTGGTGTATCGTTGCAGGGAGAGAAGAAGATTGTGGAGGGTGGCTCATAATCGACCCAGGAAAAAGAAAGCATCGCGTACGTACCGTGCCGTCTCAGATTTCGCAGAAGTAACCCTAGCCCAGAGGCGTCCGGTTGATCGATGCTTAAGCTACACAGATGCTTGACAGGCCTGCATGCATGTCAGTCAACAGACCTTCCAACTGTCGTGCATTCTCTTTTAGAAGAAAAATATATAAGAGATGAGTGGTCGTAGGAGCGCGGGAAAGAACAGTGCGTTGCTGGGTATCAAGGGGATAAAAGAACAACGCGTGTGGCCCAGCAATCATGGCAAGATGGGTGCGGTCCAGGGTGAGCAAAATGCGACCAGGAATCGACACTCGCCTCGTCTGACGGTGGTGTGCAGATGCGGGAAGACCAAGGGCATGCCGGGAGCGGGAGGGAAGGGAAGCCAAACAAAGGGGCAAGTCGGCGCAGTAGAGGATCGAAGTTCACTTACAAGACGCGACACAACAGCGGCGAGCGGCGTTGCCTCGGCTGGGGACCTGAAGCACCACCGTAGCGGATGGATTCAGAACACGCGATGGATCTGTCGGGCGGCGTCGTTGATTGCACGCCCGGGACGATCTCATTAATCGTTCTCCGCAGACAGCAACTATCACGGGACTGCGCAACGACCAATGGTGAGACCGAAGGCGAAGCTGGCGATGGTGATAGGTCTCCAAACTGAAGAGTTTCTGAGTTCTTGGTGTCGCGGGTCCGTGATGTGATTTGCTGCCCCGAGACAAGGTCCTGGGGGTTCCTTTTGCGCTCGGTTGATGACTGGCTGGAAAATGGCGGGCTAAGGGCGGCAGCCTGGGAAGCTCAAAGTGGACACCGGCGCTCTCACTCTGCCCCAAATTTGACGCAAGCGGGTAGGCTATGGTAGACTAGGAACGCTGTGGCAGACGGCCGCGTGAGCAGACTTATCTCTTTTGAAGTGCAAGGGGGCGGCTCTGATGTCAACGACGTGCAGTTGATGTCTGGGGCTGGGGAACAGGGCGGATTGGCTTGCCGAGCGCAAGGACAGAGCAAGAGAAAATGGCAGGGCTGCGCGACGCGACAGCGTCGACAGCGGTCCGGAGGGAGGTACCCGGTACCAAGTACAGTGCGGGCGGAAATGGGAAGAGAGTGACACACAGCAGGCGGGAACGCCGCAGAAGGCCAAAAAGAAAGAGGAGAAGCAGAAAATCATACCTGTCTTGCAGTTGCAGGGCTGAGCTGCGCCTCTTGCGCAAGTGGATGCGCCGGATTGGCGAAGGGCCAGGGATGGCTGGGCGAGCTGGTCAGTCGGGAGGGCTCGCGCTGTCGAGCTTTCTCTGCTCTGCCTGCTGCTCTGAGCGCGAGGCTCTGCTGCTGCTGCAACAATCCAAGCTCCTCTGGAGCGGCGCGGATAAAGTTGGTAAGCGCCCCGAATGAGGTTGCGGGACTGGCTTTCAACGCTGTTGGCAGACCTAATTGGACTGCAAAGCGAAGGTTTTGCGATCGAAGGCGACCGTTGATTTGGTGGAATTTGCTGGGCTGTCGGGATAGGTTTTTCCCCTCGCTCGAGTACTGGAGTGTGGAGAGGGTGATTGGGTGGATGATTGGTTGTGCGAGGAGAAGGAGGAGAGACGAGGGAAGATGATTTGAGGGCGCGGCCAGACTTCTTTAACTCCAAGCTTTGGTTGGATGAATCAGCTGGCGAGTGGGGCACCACCTGCAGGTTTTTGCAGGACCATGAGGGCAGCTGGGTGGCTGGTGTCAACGGCTGGCCGTAGGAGGGGTCCAGCGCTGAGGAGAGGGGGCGTCGCCGCAGAACCGCCCCCCGCGAGCCCGCAGTCAGCACCTTCGCAAAAAAAAGAAGAAAAAAAGAAAGAAAAAGCCAAACGTCAAGCCGGCAACCTGACCAGCGAAAGCGGAAATCCAAATCTTGCCGCAAGCACACCCGTCTGCTACGCCGACGCGTGCCGCTTACTTTCGCATCGGGACGTGCCTGCTGCCTTGGCTCCCAGTTGTTGTCTCTCCTTGCGTAATCCGGCCGGCTCTGTACACCGTGCCGACGTTGACTGGTGGGTGCAGACGAGCCCAACCTATGAGCCAGAGCACTGGTAGTTGTTGGGTACCCACCACGTTTTCCCTACAAACAAAACGGTCGGGTTGAAGTACATACTGCACGACAGCTACAGTTCTGGGAGTTGAGGGCGACATGACGCAACTTTTTGTCGAGCTATAGAGCGACCTGATCAGCAGCGCAAAGTCAAGCAAGCAAGGCATCTACCACCGGAGACAGGAACTTCCATGGGCGAAACGGCTGAAGTGTTAATTCGTGGGCTCCTTCCGTGCAACATGTTATTAATTTACAGCCTTTCCCCAGGGTTTCGTCTACCTGGCGTCGGGTACGGTAACTTGTCTCGCACACCGACTCTTCTTATTACTTTAAGGGAATGTCCCCAATCCAGCCAGCACTATGCATTGGTATTAACTGACTGCCGGTCCTTCCCTCACGCCCAGAGCAGAAGCCCTTAAGAGCAAACGAGGTGAGGTGACGCTCTGTCAGGTCGGGGCGGCAGAGCCGAGATGCTGCATCGCGTTGAGAGGGGCAAAACGAGGGCTCCGTCCTGACCGATGATCGACGCACTCCTCATCCCGAGTCCCGGCAGACCTACCTGGCAGGCCGCCTGGCAGCGCCCAAGCTTCAGCTCCCGTCTCGCTGCTGTGCTGTCCAAACCCGCTAATTTTAGCCCGAGCAACGTCACAGAGTAGGGGCCGACTTCACTGTGCGAGACGGGCATGGAACAGGCATCGTTGCTGACCGCTGGGTTCGAACCAGAACGTCAGTCGGAAGCCCGTCTATTTACCATTTCCCTCGCTCCTCGTCCCTCTCACCCCGCACGTGCTTTTCACGCGATGCTGACAGCGCGTTGAGGGAAGCAGTAATAGCGGTCCAGCCGGCTCGTTACCATGGATGCCTTCGAGGTCATCCATTTGCGAACCGGATTCATGGCGGGTGATCGGCCAACTTCTGGACCGACGGGGTTTTGCCACTCACTCGTTTAGGGTTTAGGCAAACATGGGTCGGAGCAGAGCTTAGGCCGCGAAAAGACCCAGTTCTTGACCCAAAAGCGACCAAAATGCAGGGAGAATGTGCCAGGTCGGGAGACCAACCTCCAGCCTCCACAGCGACCGAAATGTCGGTGTGGGCCGACCGCCAGCGAGTGGGAAGGGCGGCGCCAACCCCACCATGATGCGCCTTTCCTTGGTGCACCGACTCCTCAAAATTTGAACTGAGACGAAGCAGGACGGCGTCGACAAAAAGCCTCACGTCAAGTCCTCGCAACACCTCGATGCGGTGTGCACCCAATAAATATCCCAAGCCTGCTGGCCGAATCGCCAGCAAGCAACACCGGGGAGAGCCGAACACGTCCCCCCTCAGCCAACAATGGAGGGGTTGAGAAGCTGTCCGCCCAGGCGCGTGCGTCAGAGGGCTGGCTTCGCGAGCAAACGCCTCTTGCCGATGCCGTGTGGCTGGATTCCCGCCTCACTCCAGTCTCCACCAGTCTCGCGTCTGCAGTTTGCGCTTCGCGAGCGGTGACTGGTCTGACGAACGAGAGCAGTGCAGAGAGCGAGACCGGTCTTACTCGATGCTGTTATTAATAAACAGTAAATCTCTCAGAGGACTATATCGTAAACACCTGGACGCTCGGGCGGATGCAAGGCTCCCTTCGCATGAATGTCCGCGATTTCCGATCCATGATCAGGTGACGACACAATGTATCATCCAGCTGCAAGATGTGTTGTCTGGTGTGTGTCTGCCTTCCGGAATAGAGAGGGGCGAGAAGCGGCGAGCGGGGGGGCTGACAGGAGTTCGCATCGATTGTAAATGGTTGGATGAGGGCGCCCAAAAAAGAAATGCCATGAATGGCTGGAGCGGGATCTGAAACACGACTTCTTGCAAGTTCTCCACGCGTGACTGGTCCTTCTTGCCATGAATTACTGGCGAATGGCAAGTTTGCTGGAGCTGCTGGCGGTTGACCCCTCACAAGCCGTCGAAAGTTCCATTGCTCCATTCACGCCTGCTGCGGTTTCACCAGAAAACGTGGTGTTGTCACCCTTGTCGATTGTAATGTCGCACTCGCGATTTACCATCTCTGGATTCATCTCCCTCACCACGACGCGCCGCCTCTGCCGCGACGTCGGAGGACGGGCTAAGATTGCGCATCTCCAGACTCTCTCGGGCTGTGATGAGACTGTGGCTCAACCTGCTGACCACCAATTTTCGGGCTACCTTAATCGTGCACCACCTCGGCCAGCATCCATCCCACCCTCCACTCTTCCGAGGCCGGCGTCGCGTGCGATTTCCGGCATACTACTGCGTACTGATGCGTCCATATCTGGCGAACGGATACTTGACAAGCGCAGGCGCAAGTGCGGGAGTGACCGATTGAGCGGATAGCGCGGGAGCCTGTGCCTTGCCTGGCATTTGGAGAGTCTCCAATGAGGTTCAGCATCACGTCCTGGTCACGGCCTAGTGGATATACTACGCAGGACATACAGTTCAGCACAGAGACTGCAATATCCGGGACTGGTGAATCTGTGAGGCTGCTCCCGTCGCCCTGTTACCCCAGATGCAAGGAGCTATGATGTCCACCTGCGGACCCCGCGAGCAGGCTGCCACCCCGGCACCGCGATCTCCAACGCCCCCCCTTCTCATCACATCACGAATGCTTGCGGCTCGCAAGCCGCCCATGGGCCATGATATTTCCCAAAATAAGGGGATTTCGCGGGCTTCTATTCTGGAGCACCCTTGCCTCTCCCTCGGCCTGATCTGCTCCACGACGGCGGATTTGTGCCCAACCGTTGAATCTGTTTCATTCAATCTTGGAAGCGCGTCGAGTGACGTCGCCCCCGCGATTTGAGGGTGAAGCTCTGATAACCACCCGAGCACCAAGAGCCGCTTGACCGGTTGCGGCAATGAGCTCCCCCCTGTCGAATACGGCGTCACCGACGAATGACAACCAGAAGACCAGCTTCGGGCTTCTGATTTGACGTCCTACCCTTGCACACCACTACACGATCCCAAGGCGTTTTGCGGAGGGTGCCTCGCCCACGTTTTTCTGGCCCTTGACGGTGCGCTCCACCGTACCCTTGGCCATCATCCTTTGGCTGGCGCTTATGGAAAATAGACAGCGGCGGAGGCGGGCACCGTGGCCTCGCCCGCCTGGGTCCTCATATCGAACGGGTCTTGCCGAAGCCTACGTTGTCTCAGTCGGCTTGCCTCTCCCGGAGCCTTTGGCCACTGTTGCTCCCTGCTAAACAGACACCCATGGCCCAGTTCCCATCGATGTCCGGACGGGTTGTGGGGGGGGGTTCAAGATACTCTCCAACTGGTCGACGCCGACCGAGTAAGACGACTCTACTTTGTACACGCCACTCTCGTGGGGCTAGAACCAGCTTGATGCTCCGGGAACGAAAACAATAGTACATCCTGCTGGCGCCTTTGCACGGCTCGTATCCCATCAGCAATAGTCAATAAACATGTGGGCCAGCTGATTAGGCCCTTCTGAAGCCAGACGATCTCCGAGGGTCACTCGGGTCCGATGCTGGGCTTGAGGTCTGTGATGATGGTCAACGGGCACGTCCCCTATCAAACAACTCTCCTCCCTGCCTTGTAGGACGAAGAAGAAAGTAGACTCCATGGAGGCTTCCTTATCACATTTCGGAAGTGCTAAGCTAGGCAGGTGGTCGAGATGTGGCCGGCCTGGGGTCACTCGATTTGCTGAGCTGAAGAAGGGCCGGTCCTGGTGTGGTGGGTGGCTTGATCTCGAACATCAGCAGAGGTGTTGTGACACCCGAGCTCAGCTTGGCTCTGAAATCTAGAAGAAATTCGTCGTCTGCCTCACTGTCGAAAGTGCCGCAGAAATCTCCGAACGGTAGTAACCTGAGTCCCCTGTACTCGAGACAGGCGAACCTCCCCAGAAGGCTCACCACGTGGAGGGAAATTTGTTCCGACTTGGGGAAGAACCCATATCGTCACGGAGATTACGCGTAAGGATTCCTTCACATGGCCCTCGATCGATGAAGGGCTTCATGCGCTCATGTGGCCGCTCTCGTTTCTGGGATCCCGCTGATTGTCTCATCTCTCTTGAGTTTGATGTTGATATTCCCCAGATTTGCACGAGGCGAGATCCTCGAGATACCTGCCTATCGTGTTACCTGACCTATTGTATTCTAGGTGAGCACGAGGATGTGTTGAGGGCGGCGGTGGCTGGAAGGAGAGTGATGATGAACACTGGCGCTCTGCAGCAAGGCTAGGTCAACTCGGCCGGTCTTACGGGGGGTCGAAGCTGTCCTGAGGCACCAAAGTACGCAAGGAGCAGGAGTCAGAGGGTCGAGAGAGATGTGTTTTGTTGGCGATCAGCCAGTTACAACTGGAAAGCAAGGATTTACTCTCGCGCAGGCCGTACTTCGCCAAGGGAGATACTATTTTGTTGCCCCTTTCTCTTGTTGCATGGAGTCATCATCACCGGTGATGTTCCAGCATCTATCTTGACATGGATGTAGAGTGTAGTGAAGGGTTACGATGGGCCATCGGTTGCTGTCCGTCGCCCCGTGGAACAGTCAGGGGCGAAACGGCGCCGCCTTCACAACCAACCATCGCGGTTCGAGCCAGCAGAATAGACTGGAAATTCGTTGGTCAGAATGGATGATCGCGGTTGATCATGCCATTGTCGATCGGATTCGGGAGTGGGACCTTCTCCGCGATCAAACGATGAAATGCAGCCATCCACGCCATCCAGTCAACCCGGGGTAGAGTAGAGTTTGGGGGAGTACAGGCTGCAGGACACTCTCTCGAACGCCAAGTTGGCAAGCTGGCAGGCCTGCCACGAGACATCATATCACCACTCGCTTCTCCAGACTCGAATCTAGGGTCGTCATTGCCGAGCACGGAACATTGCAGATCGACAGACATCAAGCAGTCCATCCACAGAAGACACACACCCTTGGCGTCGTTCGTTCAAGTACATAAGCACAGACAACACCAGCGGTCCATTCGGACATGTCCAGTCTCGATTCCGCGCCGAGGCGCCCTGAGCAGATCTGATACATCACAAAGCGGCAGCTCCCTCGGTCTTTGGCGGACGCTGCGCTGACTCAGTAACCCCGACAGGACCGGCTGTGGCAGCCTCATCCGTGCCGTGTCCCTGTGTTGTATTGTAAAACGTGCACGAATCCTCGCCGGGTTGAACGGGAGAGGCCAGACCGCGCAAGAAATACGCAGGCAGGATGGACCTTTACTGCATTCGCCATTTGATTGTGCTGCTGCCCGAATCGGCGCTTTCGTATTACGGGGCCGGCCTTATTCGCTCTCTTTTGCGTGGAAAAGGGGGACGCTGACTGGCCCGTTGATGCTATTCGCTCGGTTGCCGAATTTATTGGAGGTGATTGGTTGGGGAGGGATCTTGATGGCTGGAGATGATTGTTGCTGTGATGGTGTTTTCTTGGCTTTTGATGGTGTCTGTTTTGACGTGCTCTGCGTGTTTGTTTTCCTCTGGTTGTGGGTTGTGTGGTGGCTGAGGTCATGCTTGATGGAGGAGCATGGTCCTCCTCCCCCGTCCAAATCTGCGCTGTTGAGAAAGGAATGACTCCTTGTGTCAACAAAGAAGCGGAGTGTCTCCTTTAAGCTGGCGTTGCTTTAGGGAGAGAGATTAAACTCCCAATGTTATCTCGTTGTCTCGTTATCTCGTTGGAGTGGTAGCAGCCTCTCTTCCTAGAAAAATCGAGCATCGGTGATAGCCAGTACTTGGGTTTGAGCTGGCATTCCCGAGTTCATAGTTCACGGTTTCCTTGTGCCTCAATCTCGCTAACACGGAAGTCGTCGAGTAGGTTGCCGCATCTCAGGCCTGATGACGAAGCCCTCCCGACACTCGACGACCAAGATAGGAGCGCCCCCTCCAAGTTCGGCGCATACGCACCAAGGCTGTTGAGAAGACACAACGTGGTGGTCCTCAAATCTGTGATACCGACACGCTGCTGTTGGATCCCGACATCTCATATGTCAAGCTCGCGTTAAGGTCCGCCAACAACACCGTCCAGAAACTCGGGGCGGCATACCATCTCAATGCGTACTTGACAGCCCAGCTGATCAAACGGCATATATTTCTCTTGGTTAACGGTAAACCGGCGTCAAGGTACTCTCAACGGCGATATCTGACCAGGTGGGCCTGTTTCCCGCCGAAGATCTGCAGAAATGCAACCGAAATATTACGCAACTTCATACATTGGAGGCTACTACGGACCCTCAGGGTCAGAGGGGGAAACCATATCTTTGAGCCAAAGCAGGGTGGGCGTAGAAACCATGGTGCCCTTGACTGACCAAGGACATCACCTACACCTATGTCGGACTTAGAATAATTATCTTGCCTATACCGTGGTACTTTGTAGAATCGAAGCATGTGCCCCTTTCCAGTGAGAAGAATGGCATCACATCCCGACGTGCTCTCCTTTGCGCCACGTCTATGCCCCTGTAGCACTCGAGATGTATTGAGTATCTACCCCCTATACCAGCTCCCTAAGACATGCATGTGTGGTTTTCGGCCTCGGTATCTGTTAGGTGCCTGCTTGAATCGTTGGGCGGAAGGCATGTGAGAGGATGCACCCAGCCGATCCTGTGATCATACTTCACACGAGGCAACTACGAGTAATACGATGATAGCCATACCCCTTAACATAAACGCTCATTTCAATTCTCAATAAATAAGTACACGCGGGTGAAAACACGTTATGATATAAACTATCAGGAAAAAAGCCACTGAGGGCCGGAAAACCGCCCGCTTTCGCTCTATATCGTCATTATTTGTCTTACACTGTGTGGGACGAAAGCTCCGTCCGTGATGGAAGCGGTTCCCCTAGATCTAAAGCTCAGTCTATTGGGTCGCCGGCGCCGTATTACCCGGGCTCATTGCAGTTATTCTACAGAAATACAAGTGGTTCATCCTCGACTATCAACTGTTGTGACAGGTCAGGGGTGCGCTATATATTGGTGCAAGACTTGGATGTAAGCCCAAGAATCACCATGTCAAGGATACCTAGATACCCACTGTACTATTCAAGTTTTTCTACGTATGCTCTAGCGCTTAAACCTCAATACTTGACACTGGGATACAACAGATAGGTGCAGCCGCATCACCCGGAGGCTGGAGTCTGAAGGAAGGATTGTATTTATTTGCCCAAGGATAAGGGCACCAGAGAATCCCGCGCACCACTTATGCCCGAACAGAACAACGCCTGGTTTGTTACGTTACCCAAACATATGGGAGGCCTTGATGCCCTCCGTGGAACCGAGCCATCAGGAGACGGAGCAAAGCTCGTTGGCAATGTGATATAACGTCAAAATACACACAACTTGCCCCGGTAGCAAGAAGGAAGCGGTTACAGTAGTTTAGGGGTCCCTTTTGTTCAACCAGAGCCTCAAAGGAGAAGAAAGTTTCCCTCAATAGCTTGCTCCAGGGTATAGAGAACTTGTAAGATGAAGCTATTTCTCTCAACTGTTTCTTTGTATCATCGCTGGGCCCTTCGATCGACCCAAGCCAAAGGATTTTAACACAGTTGCCATTCTTCATGCCATTAGAAGCCATGGTAGATAGAGCCTTGATATGAGAAATGAGCCGCTGCTGGCACTGCCATTTTCGTCAGTACCGTGTCGAGGAGGACCTCATTTAGTCGAAGACCGTGCAAACAACTTCATCCGGCTAAGCACACGAGACCAGCACTCTTCTCGGACACATTTTCGCCATCTCGGCTCCCAACAGCAATGGGAATTCTCGACACTTCTCTGGACAGAAAAGTCTACACCGTCCAGTCACAGCTCCCTTTCTCACGTTTCCTACCACCTTCCTTCACGCACGAGCTCAAGCCCTGGCACCAACGGCAACGATCATGGAACAACATGCTCCGGTACGTCCGCACAGTACAGTTCTTACTCATCCCTGGGCACACATCGGACTACTTCTTTCCAAAATCTGCCTCATCAAGACATCCTTTCATCGGATGCGAATTCGGATGTGGGCTAGGCGCTTGTCTGAAACCAACAAATCAGGTAGGTTTGCCGTCCCATCTTAGACGCCCACATACGCCGACAGGAAGAGGTGCTGTGTCTACACCTTACAATACATTGAGAGACGTGAACGAAGGCACGGACACACCGGTTGACGACGTTGTTGGTGGCAATTGCAGTGTGTGTAGGATTCAGGAGAAGTGGGTTCATTTCCGATATGCAGCCAACACACAGGAGTGTGATAGAGGCACAGGAGAAAGAACCAAAAAAGGCGGTCACCAGTGTGCTCTTGCTTGATGAAGGTAGATACCTAGGACGGTGGTCCATCCTCGAGCGAAGACCAACGCGCGGCTCCTCCCTGGTTATCCATTCTCAAGGCGCATGTGTGCTTGCATTGGAAACCGAGCCAACAACCGACGACTGATCCCCCTATCCCTTCATCAAGGCTAAGCGCGATACCCATGTGAACAAGAAAAATCTACGCTCCAACCCGTGCAAGCTTTACTTTTGAGCTTTCAGTCGCTTAGGACTGATTCGCGCTTGTCGAATTCCTGAAATGGTCCTCATACACGCGGGAAGAACTCAGGAGCCACTGGGTCCAGGCTGTGTTGGCCTCCTTGAAGGCCCAACTTTGGATCACCAAACGCCGTTTGGTGGCGGGAGAGCGGAGTCTAGGGAAGCAAGGAGACAAGTCCCAACTTTGGCTTCCTCATGGAAAGCGTTTGGATCGTAGGCCATCCGTCAGGTTGACCGCTGGGATCCAGAATAAGCGACCACGGCAAAGCGCCCGGCCGCGGCCATAGGGGCGCTCAGACAATGGTAACTCGACCAGGATTTTGGGTTTAGGGTTTTGGTTATGTGAAAGTAACGGAATGGAAAGAACAAAGGAGTATGCAGACGTTGAAAGGAATCTCAAGCTCACCGGACTTCCGTCAGCACAATGCGACATACCAATGGGATTCCGAGTCAACAAAGCGGTACCGCGGGCTCCACGGGTTAGCTATCGTTCAAGATATGCCGGTAGGTGTTGAGCCAGGTCGGAAAACAGGTGAAACGGGTTGCTGTAGTTGCCCGGCGTTTAGCCCAGCGGCCTGGCTGTTGTTTCGGGAAATCGGGAGTCGATATGGCTGCGGACGAGCCGAGAGAAACCCAAGATCCCACCTTCGAAGTTGCCTGGACTACGAGATTGGTCTATACTGCCGCGCTCCTGTTCCTTAGGTGATATGATCGACACTGTAGGATCGGAAATCCGCGTCGAGACTGTTCAGGGAGGGGAGGTTACCACCTGAGCCCATCATAGTGAACCCAGCAAGGTGTTAGTTGCTGGCCAACAGCACTCGTGGCTTAACTTCGGTCGAAGTCAACCACTCAGTAAGGATAGCCTCCGCTGCTTGGATCAGCGCAGAGGGAAATACAGCTCCACTACTTCTCCATGTGTTTGAGCTGTCGCCATGGCGGTCACAGCTATGGGCCGGCAGCGGCGGGCGCCCGGGAAAGCCTATGTGAGATGTACTGGCGTATCCGGCCGTTGAACCACGGCCATCTGGGGAAGCGGAAGCGGAAGCGCTCTTAGGGCGTGGGGAGCGTCCAAAACGAGGAGCTCCACCAGGAGAAAGAAGGACCCGACATATCCCGTACACCACTGGCATTCAGGAGCTCGGATTTCCACGCGGCTACCCGCCATTCTGTGGTCCCTACAAAGTGGCGAGAGCACGAACCGAGGTGCGAGGGCGGCGAGTACGTAGGAGTTGCGCCACCAGACCCATCCATCCCGTGTGCGAGCTTAGGGACACCCCTATACTTGTAAGGAGATATCGAAGGGTGGCCAGAGGACTACGATACTCCTCTAGGTGCAAGCCACATCACACCTCAGTGGGACGGGCAGGACTGACTCGGCTGTGTCAGATGGCGAGGTTCTGTTGCGGGCGTAACAGAGCAAGACGACCAGCACTCAGCAATGTGCAATGTTGCAGCGAAGTGGCCGCGAAGGACGAGGCCTTGCGTCCCACAACTTGGATGGACTCCAGCGGGAACAGGCGCGCGCTCTGAGCAGGACAGTTAGTTATATCCTTCGGAATAGAGCAAGGCAAGGGCGACACTCAGCGGCGAGCCAATGGATGGGCGGATGGGAGGCAGTGGGTAAGAAGCCAATCTGGGTTGCCTGGAAACGGCTGTCCAACGGAAACACCCACTCGGTGCTCTGCCACATCATCGACAAGCGCGCAGCAAGTTGGGCGATTCGACGCCAGAGAGTGTGGTGTCGGGCCAGTGCGATGGCCGGGGAGAATAAGCGCGAGTGGTCGTTCAGACAGGCCCCGCGTTCGATCGCGCCCCTCCTGGGGAGGCTCTTGTTGGTGGCGCGCGCTCCCGGGGGGTTTCTGAGTGCATGGAAAAGGAGCGACCAGTAAAACGGCTCCAGCGAGATCGAAGACGTGCAGAAGCTACCCGCCCAGCATTGCCAGCCCATCAACCCGCCGCCTTGTCGCCAGTTTGTCGCCGGGGCTGCGGAAACCGCCAGCATTTGCTCCAGCATTGCCATCCGGCTCTGTGTTGTCGATGCCCGACCGCGCGGTTACGGATGGCCTGGGCCGCCCGGCCTGGTGCGTATACTCCGTACATATATGTGCCGGATGCCCTGATCAACCACAAGAAGAGATATGTCGTTTTTTCCGACTTGAACAATCAACCCCCCTTCCTTTCTTGAGCACGCTCTCCCGGTTGAGTTGCTGCACCCCCGCCTCGTCACCTCAACTCTGGAGAGGATCCTGTATAATCGACTAATACCGCTGGCGCAAACCAGCCACCCGACAAAATCGCTGCAGCGGGACGAGCGGGGAATAATCAAGGGTCAGAGGACAAAAAGAAAGAAAATAAGGATTCCCGTTTCACAGGCTGGGCCAGTGGATTTTCCGTCGGCCTTTTCTTGGTTTGGAGTTCTTCCTCTTGTCTCTGTTGCTCCTTCCCGAACCACGCCCCTTCTACAACACAGCATCGGGACCTCCGCTGCCATCTCGGTCGTTTCTCGCTCCAATCTGAGGATCTCGACGCCCCACGGGAATCCAATCCCAGCCGTCCATCAGCGGCCTCCCTTGAGCGCTCACACACACGCAGCTGCGGTTGACAATCCTTGGTAAGGTGATGCCCTTGTGACTGAGCCAATCAAGCACCCCTGCTAAGAATATGACCTTAGCGCTCTCTTGCTGCAGGTTCCAGCAGGCACAGCCAATCACGCACTAGCCCCTCTGACCCCCTCCGGCGGTTGAGGTGCCGACGCCATCACGATCCCGTCGCCGTCGCCGCCCTCCCCATCTCCAATCCGTCGAAGCGCTGCCCCCATCCGGTCTTTTTGCCCACGTCGGCAAATTAGCCCACCAGAGCACCCCGTCGCCCCGAAGATTGGCTTCGGACTCCTAAGCGCCCTGCTCGGCGAAGGACGAGAGTGAACAGTGAACACAGTCGGCGGATTGCAACGCGTTCCACTCTTGCTTTATTACACTCATCTCTCCTGCCTCGTCTCTCCCGGCCGGCCCCTGGACCGTTTGTCGTCTGTCTCTGCCTCTCCCGAAGCCACTCCCTCTTGTCCGCCCGCGAAGCCACAGCGCCCACGACGTCCCGTCGCACACCGCATGCCCGCGGCGAGCTCCAAGCGTTGACACACGCGCATTCCAGCCCACGCTAAGGCATCAGCCCAGCATCTCAGCACACTTCACTGCCGCCCAAGGCCCTGTCGAATCGTCGCTTCTCGCTTGTCCGACCACGCATCCTGGTCGCTATCTTGATTTGCCGCCTCGACTCGTCCTTCTCACTGGCTGCGCTGTCGCCCTCCCCGGCTACTGCCAACGCCCTCTCCGCGTCTTTTCTTTTTTCCCCTTCCCGCAGTCTTCTTCCCATCCTCTGCTTCCTGCTGCTCTATCACTCTGTTGGCTCCAGACAGTTTCCTCTTGCGCACCCTGCTGCCCAAACCTGGTCCGTATTTCGGCTGGCGTGATAACTCCCCGGGATATTGCGAGCCAAAGACACCCCTGAAGCTCCAGTCCACTGCTCTGGAATCCTGGGATTCAAGGGTACTAAGCCAGGGTCTCCATCCTGCCGACGCGGAGTGTACTCCGCGTTCCTACTGTTTCGACCAAGCGAGGGGCCTCGTCCACCCACCCGACAGCCGCCTGCTTCACCCAGCCCGGCCTCGTCATAAAACCATTTGTCCACCCCTCGTGCAGCTTCCTGCGCTCTTCCCTCCTTTCCCCTCCACTGCCGGCCCCCCTCTTGCCTTTACACCTGCAAGCCTGGCCAAGTCGACTGGCAGCTCGATAAGCCACCACACCGCACTCGGAGAGCTATCAAGTCATTCACTTGGCTTGACACCTGTTCTCACCACCCACCCTCATCCGCCATCATGTCTGTCAAACCTACTCTGTCGCTGTCGACTCCGGTCACAGCAAACTTCCCTCACCATCCGCCTTCCGCCTCGGAGCTAAGGTCGGCAATCTCCCTCCCCTCTGCCATTTCCGAAAGGACGCCGCTATCCGCTGTCTCGCGGTCGTCTGCGTTCCGCGATCCCATGCGATCAGGACTACCCTCCGCAGGTTTGCCATCGGCTGGTCCATATAGCGCCAGACTCGGGTTCGAGGAGCTTCAGAGGACGCCCATCACCCCCCCTGTTGCGTACCTGGATTTCCTGAAGAGCATGTCTTTGGTCTCTCCCAGCATAGCATCGCCGCCTCAGACCGGGAGAATGATATTAAACCGGACTAGCACCGTGAGCAGCACCGAGAGCAACTCCAGCAGAAAGAGCGAAGGATCATCAAACTCAGAGGACTCTGAGAAAGACAAGGGCGAGCATATCGACAGCGGACCCTCAACAGCCCGGACAGAGGTCAGCTGTGAATGTGAGCACAAAACGCCTGAAGCGTCTGAGAAGAGAGCGGAAAATACCAAGGCGCGTGTAGAAGATGAGGTTGAGGAAGGACCCAAGGAGGAGCCCTCAGAAAGCTGCGATGGGAGACCAAAGAGTCCGCCTGCGCCGATCAACACAAAACTTCCACCCACGCCTAGTGGCTCTCACTATCCTATGTCGGCTCCGGTCGTCGGACCTGATGTGTTCCCTAGCATGAAGCTCCCCGCATCGCCGGCAGTTTCCGCTGCTGGCCTCTACTCCCCGCGGTCACCACTTAGCGCAACCTCGGTGCAGTCTCCATTTGACTGGGATGCCGCGCTGAAATCGAGGCGAGTAGCAGAGACTCCAGGCTCCGCTGGCCTCAAGCGTCCCGCAAAGTCAGAAACACCTACGACGCCCAAGCCGGGCCCGACCTCTCCGACACATACGAAGAGAGAGTCTAGGTCCAGTATACGGCACATCCGGGAAGTCGTCACAAGAACAGTCACTTACACACCGCGTATGGCCCCAGCACCAAAAGGGAAACGACGCAAGCTTGACAACGACACGGCAGTTGAGTCCTGAGGGAGAGAAGGAAGGACCTGATGGAAATACGCCGAGGCGACGTTGAGCCGGTCACCACTACGCCATGGCAATAATATCTGAGACCTATTCACCGAGAAGCTTTCGACGGTGCTGGATATCACCGTATACACAAGCGACTGACACGTCGCTCCCCTTACAATATATATATATATATATCTGCTACGACAAACTTACGCCATGGCATCGGATCTGTATGGACGCGACTCGATGATGGAGAAGACGCTGGAACCAGTCCGGGATTGGGGGAAGGGAAAAAGGGTGTGACGGCGCCGGCTTTACGATACAGGACAGTTCACGAGGCAAAGGGCATGGAGTTTTTCGGCGTTGCTGGCGGCGTCCTCGTGCGTGGGATTTTTTTTTAGTGGGCCACGCAGCACCTGGACGGAATCGATACCAATGGAGTCAGGAAGGAAGTTCAAACTTCCGGTCCTTTTGGAAACAGGATGTGTGGTTTACGGATTTAGGTAGCTTTGTTTTGCACCGCATAAATGGAGCGCATTCGAAACATAATGTTTGTTATTTGTATTTGTGATGATTCCTTTTCGTGACGTGGCTTGCTGTTCCTCGTCCTACGGGGCCGTAAACGCGGCCATCATGTTTATTGACAAGCCATGTTGTTTGTGATGGCCAACATCTCGTCGGCCTGCTTTTAGATCAAAGGGCTCCGCTCCCTTTCTGTCGGGTACGCGCTACGGAACGGAGTGGTTGGTTCTCGGAAGGAGGCCCGCCTTGGCTTGACGCCAAACTGGAAGATCTCCGATTAGGTTGCTTTTTCGTTTACCCTTTATGCAGGCTCAGATAACCTCTCACTGCACGATGCTATTTTCTCTCTCCGTTGTTGGCCTCCCGTCACACCCAGACAGAAAAGAAAAAGGCCCCCCTGCCCCCTTTTCCGGTCAGACGGGCGTCCCATGGCGTATCGCAGCCTTCCCCGAGAATCTCTCACCCCCCGGCGCGTGGGCCAGGATCAGCTCAACAGAAAGGGCGTAGCGCAATCCCGCCCGCATGGCTCCGCGTCGAAGGAGCCACAAGGTAACTTTTGTGGGCCGTGATTCGTCAGTTGCGGTGCTCGTTAAGCGCTGAGCGCTGGGCTGGGTGGGGCTCGTGGACGAGTGACGAGTTGGACAGCGACAGGGGTCGCATGGGTGTGGGAGGGGTGTGATTGGTTCGGGAGGGAATGGGAGGGGACGGGAGCGAGGAACCAATATGCAACGCATTGCGAGCGTTAAGCGCCCGACATTTTGTCTGTGTGAGAACCGACTTTTTCTCTCGTCCCTTGCGACGTGACACACGATGGCGGAGAGGGGGGTTGGTATTGGATCGATATTTAGATGGGGATGGCAAAAGCTTGGTGGGCCTTCCAAGCCATCGAGGTAGAGCATGCTGTTTGTATTGCGTGATACGTTGAAGTACGGAGCCGATCTGTGACCCTTGGGACCGTCAGTGAGGTGAGATCTGGTGGCGGCGGCCGATGTGCCTCGCTGTCGCCTGGTTGTCCAACCACCATCGACTATGGGCAAAGAGGCCAAGGTGAGCTGAGCAGAAGTCGTCGGTGTGCGCTTACTTGCAGCTTCTTCGTGTGATGGAATGGAGCAGACGGATGAGGGAGCCTGACTGTGTCGCAGCGCATCAGGCCCGTGACATGCAATATAGTGTCTTCCCATCCTGAACCGAGTTTAGGTGGTCGTCTGCCTCGTCTCCTCGCTCGCGGAGCCCGACGTGCGTCTGGATATCGACATTGCAACGCAATCAATCGACTTCGCTCATGTATTTTGCCCTCAAAGCAGACCAAAATGGATTTCGCGGCAGGCAAGCAAGCCGTGCAGGGGCCCCTGCTGAAATGCGGCCGAGAAACCCAGGCCGCCATGAAACAAAAGCGCCAGAGCGGCGGGGGGAGGGTTGGTGATGCGCATGCAGCTGCGTGTTTCGACCTTCGAGCGTTTCGAAAACCTCATGGAACATTTCGAAACAACAAGCCAGTCGCAGTATTCTAGATCTATTTTTGGCCTCGGCCCAATCTCTCCAATCCCTCGTTGCAGAAAGCATCTCGTTTCGTTTGCACGTGCGGTTGGACGCATCCTGGAACGAGCTACCGACCCTGGGAAGCTCTGAGATTGGTGTGGGGATCGGAGGCTCTCGCTGGGAGTCTTGGCCTCTTGTTTGCACAATTCGGAGACGGACTGGATATTGAATGTTGCTATTTTCATCCCATCGTCACAACCTACGGCGGTAAGTACCACTGGAGGACTGAATGTGGGCTCAACCAATGGTCCGTATTTCCTTCGCGACAGCATTGCACAGCACAACGCGGACTCCCGCCCCCGTGAGGACGTCTATCCAGAGCCGCTGCGTATCGCTGAGACGGTCGTTGGCGCTTTTCACTTCAGAAAACATGACCTCGCCTTTGCGACTGCCGCCCCCGCTGCTCGGCTGCCCTGGCCTCCAAAGGACAAGGTCGGGAACGCCGGAACCTCTGGATTTGTAGTCCTGGGCCATCACTTTGCAAATGGCCGCGAGCGCACTGCCGTCAAAGCAGCTCACCAGCTCGCTGAGATCCTCAAATTCAAAGTCCCAGTTTAACCCCACAGCGCAAGTCCTACGCTCACGCTCACGCTCGTCCACCTGCCGCAGCAGTCTCTCTGCTTCGCCGTTGGCGATCTCCACCAGCCGGTGGTTGATCTCGCTGGCACGGGCTGGGTAAAAAGCGTCGGTATGGAGATCAAGCGGACAGGTCTGGAACGCCGTCTGGAAGATGTTGGGGATGTAGATGAAGAGGATGTCGAAGAATAGATAGGCAAACAATGTGCGTAGGATCCCCCCTTCGCTATGATAGCCCTTCCACCCCTGGCTCCGGTAATGTGACAAACACATCTCCTCAACGCTCACATGCAGCGGTGTGCCGTCATCTCTAGGTTCGCCGAGTTCATCAAGCCATACGGTCTTGGTACTTGGGCCGCGGCCGGCTTTCCCTTTAGCATCTAGCTCATCACGAACTAATTGTATGCCCTGTACCGTGTGCTCTTCCGGCTGTCGAAGCTTGACGTGGCCAAAATCATGCTGCAGGCGTCGGGGGATGCGTAACCTCTTCTCGAGCTTCAAGAGGCGCTTCTGTAGATCGTGGTGGTAAATGAGATGACAGTCACGGTCCTCAAGAGCGGTTTCGCATGTCGTGACAGCGATGCGAAACCAGTGCTTTTTCCGAGCTTCAGGGTCAGGCGACACAGGGTTGGGGCCAGCTTCCCACATATACCGTTCTTCCAACAAGGCCTTCCGCTGATACCAGGATCCGCGACGACCTGGGTGGAAAAGTCTCTGGCTGAGAAGTTCAATCAGTAAATCGTGCTCTTCTCTGTATTTGTGCAGTCTGCCCAGAACATGAGCCGCCTTGTGGGAAATCCGTGTGTAGGCATGCGCAGCATTGAAGCGCCGGAGATAGGCGCCCTCGCCAAACTCGTAGACTTTATCCTCTTTGTGTTGCTCTTCCAAAAGAAGCTGCCTCCATCGCGACGCGATGGGCTCGAAAAGCTCCAAAATCTTGAGAAACCCCTCCTCCCCGGGAGGGCCGTTAAACTCCAGGATCTTGTCGACTTCGTACTCTTGCCGCATCGAATCTTCGAATTCGAGCAGCCGCCGCCGGGACGCAAATATATTGGACGAACGGCATACAGATCGGA